>JGI20225J20221_1000526_pt1 | contig 65357 bp, 56 predicted proteins | sample BioMet4_FD_20221 | JGI IMG/M metagenome (IMG submission 20221) | reverse complement strand
CAAAATAGTCTTGAACCATTAATCGAGTATCGAAATCAATTTTTTTAAGTTCTTTAATATCATAAACTTTTCTATACTTACTTTCACGAGCAAAGCGTATTATTGTTTCATCAATTTCTTTAAAAGTAATTTTATTAGTTAGATAATTTTTTATTACTTCTTCATCGAGGGCATTTATAATACATCCAGCATCACCTAAATTATCTAAAATTACTTTCGCTAAACTTAAAGAAGGGAAACGATTTTCATCAACTTTATAAAATTTATATTGATTTTGCGTATTTACTTCTAAATCAGTAAAATGGTCTTCTTTATTGTTTGGTATAGCAAGATTTAAAGCATAAATAATTGGGTCAATCATGGTTGGTTTTCCAACACATAAAATAGTTTTATCTTTAAAAACCACAAAACTATGTACATAACTATCTTTATTAACTAAAACTTTAATTTTATCTAGTGGTAAATCAAAAAGATAATGGGCTTCAACTATTTCAAACATTTTATTCATCATCGTATTGCTATCAAGAGTAATTCTTTTTCCCATCTGCCAATTAGGATTGCTAAGGGCAACTTTAGTTGTAACTTCACTTAATTTTTCTCGAGAATAATCGAAAAATTGTCCTCCACTAGCAGTTAATACGATATGATCAATATCTTTTACATCGTTTTTATATAGACACTTACTAATAGCAACATGTTCACTATCAATTGGAATCAAGCGACCATGACCACTATTTAATAGTTCTTTAATAAATTCGCCGCCAACTACTAAAGATTCTTTATTAGCTAAAAGAAGAATCTTGTTTAATTTTAATATTTCAATACTTGGAAAGAGACCTGCAAAACCCGAAATAGAATTTTCGTAAACGTCACTATTTGCTTCCTTAATCATTAAAATTAAACCATCATCACCTGAAAAAAAGTTAATATCTTTATAAGTTTTTTTTAAATCTATTACTTTTTTACTATCATAAATATAGCAATATTTAATTGTTGAAAAAGTTCCTAAAATCTTTTTTAGAACTTCAATATTGTTATAACAAGAGATCCCTACTAACTTATAATCAGTTCGCGATTTTAAGGTATCAAGTACTTGTAAACCAATTGATCCACTTGCCCCTAAAACCGTAATCGTTTTTATCATAAAAATATTCCCCAATTATGATTCATTAAAACGATTAAAAGACTTGAACTAATACAGGTAAAGATAATAGAGTCGATACGATCTAAGATTCCACCATGCGACTTTAAAATAGTTCCAAAATCTTTAATACCAAAATTACGTTTAATAGCACTAAACATTAAGTCACCTAAAGTTGCTGTTAAAGGAATAATTAAAGATAAAATAAGAACGTTATACCAATGTGTAATATCTAAAAAAGAAGTCATAGGAAAACCACAAGCATCAAAAATTAGCGCAAAAGAAAGACTAGATATAAGCGAAATTACGACGCCTCCCGCAAATCCTTCCCAAGTCTTTTTTGGTGAAACAATTGGCGTCATATGGTGACGACCAAAAAGTACCCCAACAAAATAAGCTCCAGCATCATTCATACAATCTCCCAGCAAGACATAAATCAATAATTCAGTCGATTGCCAATATTTAAATTCGTTTGTGGCGATTAAAGCCGTATCTTTAGCGCTATCAGTAAATGGGAAATAACGTAAAAATAAAGCACATTGGAAACCAACCGAAACAATAAATAGCATCGTAATAAAATAGAAAGCATCGTTAATCTTAAAGTTTTGATCAGTAATAACCATCAAGAAAAAGAAACCAATTGAAACGGTAAAAGCTGACAAACTAATTTGAGGTACATTAAAAGCATTATGAAGACTAAAAACAAATTCATCTTGTCTCCCTAATGATTTTAAATACTGATATTCAATAACGTTATTTTTAATAAAGATCCAATAAATCATTAAAATCATAAAAGCGTAAGCAAAAAAATAAATTATCCCTTTATATTTATGAGTTAAAGATTGGGGAGCCGAAATAAGTTCATGACAAGCAATTAGAGCAGCAATTGAAATAAAGGTAAAATAAAGATAATCACCAACAATAATACATGGTACTGTAACCAATATTAAAACAAGCGCCACCATGATTCGACTAAACATGCTTTGTTTAGTGTTTTCACTTAAGGGATTAATATAAGCCGCAGGTGATGGCTTTTTACCATCATTTTTTTCTTGATTATCGTTCATATTAAATCGACATAATCTCAGTTTCTTTATTCTTAACTAATGTATCGATTTTAGTAATCATTTCATTAGTAGCTTTTTGCACATCTTCTTCACTACGTTTAATAAAATCTTCGGAAGTAGTATCATCTTTTTTAAGTTCATCTAAAAGATCTCGACGAACATTACGAATAGCAACCTTGGTAGCTTCTCCATATCCTTTAGCTTTCTTAGCAAGTTCCATACGACGTTCTTCGGTTGGAGCAGGCATTACTAAACGAATATTAATTCCATCAACGGTAGGTGTAATACCAATTTGCGAAGCGTTAATTGCACTAACAATCGCTTTAACATCATTTTTATCATAAGGAATAATCATTAATTGTCGTGGATCTGGAATTTTAAAAGAAGCGATTTGGCTTACTAAAATTTTATCTCCATAATAATCACATTCTAAATTATCAAGTAATGAAGGATTTGCTCTTCCGGTTCTTAAAGTATTTAAATTAGTTTCAAGAGATGGAATTGCCTTTCCCATTTCAGCAATTGCTTTAGCATAAATATCTGGCATATTATTTCTCCTTTATTGTGCTACCAATGTCTTCACCTTCTACAACTCGAAGGAAGTTAAGAGGATCAGCCATTGAGAATATACGCACTTCAATATTATGATCTTTTAACATAGCTACTGAAGTTTGGTCCATAACTTTTAAATTCTTTTGAATAATATCATTATAAGTCAAAGACTTAATAAATTTAGCATTTTTATTAATTTTTGGATCAGAATCGTAAACTCCATCAATACCATTTTTACCCATTAAAATTGCATCACACTTCATTTCAAGAGCTCTTAAAGAAGCGCAACTATCAGTAGTAAAATATGGGTTTCCCGTTCCACCAGCAAATAAAACTACTCTTTTATTTTCTAAATGTGAACGAGCTTTCTTGTAAATATATGGTTCTGAAACTTGATTAATTTGAATTGCGGACATAACACGAGTTTCGACTCCGAGTTTTTCAATCGCACTAGATAAGGCTAAACAATTGATTACTGTACCAAGCATTCCCATATAATCACCATCAGTTTCATCGATATTAAGTGACTCAGCTAAACGACCTCTAAAAATATTACCCGCCCCAATGACAATGCCGATTTCAACACCATTATCATGTAAAAGCTTGACCGTATCAGCGATTTGTTTTATTTTAACTCCATCTAAAATTTCTAAATCATTATGATCAGAAAGAGCTTCACCGCTAATTTTAAGAATAATTCTTTTATATTTCATTTTCATATGAGATAACCTCTTTTCTATTATAACAAAAAAGGCACACTTATGTGTGCCTAATTTATTTTTTTAATTATTTAGCTTGTTTCATTACTTCTGAAGCAAAATCATCGACACGTTTTTCAATACCTTCACCAACAGTATAGTGAACAAAACTAAGAACCTTATTACCTTTTTCAGTTAATACTTGACCAACAGTCTTGGTTGGATCAAGTAAATATTCTTGATCAACAAGAGTAATTTCAGCATAAGTTTTATGAACTTTACCTTCAATAATACGAACTAAGGCTTGTTCTGGTTTGTCTTTTAATTTTGGATCATTCTTGGCAGCTTCCATTTGAATCTTGGTTTCGCTTGCAATAAATGATTTAGAAACATCGCTTTCAACGATGTACTTTGGAGCATTTGCGGCGATATGCATAGCAATGCCTTTAGCAAGTTCCGCATCTTCTTTTTCAAGCAAAACAATAACTGAATGAGTACCACCCATATGAATGTAGGTACCAATTCCATTAGTTTTGTTTAATTTTTTAACAAGTTCAAATCTTCTAAAATCAAGTTTTTCACCAAGCTTAACAGTGGCATTGGTAAATAATTCTTTNCTTAATTCTTTGGCTTCTTCGATAGTTTTGCAATTATTGCTTAAAACTAGTTTTGCNCAATTAGCAACTAATTCTTTAAATGGGTCAGCTTTACTAACGAAATCAGTTTCACAATTGACTTCTACAATTGAAGCATTGCCACATTTTTCGCAAACATAAATCGAAGTTAAACCTTCAGCGGCAATACGATCAGCCTTTTTAGCAGCTTTCGCAATACCTTTTTCACGTAACCAATCGGTGGATTTATCAAGATCATCATTACAAGCGGCTAAGGCATTCTTACAATCCATAATGCCAGCACCCGTTCTTTCACGTAAAGCTTTGATTAATTCAATATTGGCCATTATTATTTCTCCTCTTTTTTAGCAACTGGAGCAGCTTCTTTAGCAGGAGCTTCTACATTGCTCTCAACCTTAACATCTGGTTTTCTACTGAAACGAGATTCATATTGATCTCTACGAGCCTTTTCTTTTTCCATTCTTTCACGTTGCATTTCTCTACGAGCAGCAAGACGTAAAGCGTTTTCTCTATCAGCTTGACGAATAGCATCTTTCATTGAAACTTCATCGCCTTCATCTTTGGTATAAGCGATATTGGTTAAGCCACCTTTAGCTTCACAAACAGCATCACTTAAAACACCAATAATAAGTTGAATTGATTTAGTGGCATCATCGTTTCCTGGGATAACATCAGAAATATTATCTGGATCACAATTAGTATCACAAATTGCAAAAACTGGAATATTTAATTTAAAAGCTTCTTTAACGGCGTTGTGTTCAATTGTTGGATCGACAACAACAAGAGCATTAGGAACTTTACGCATTTCTTTAATACCTTCAAGGTTCTTGCTTAATTTTTCTTTTTCTTTCTTTAGTAAAATAACTTCCTTCTTAGGTAATTTTTCCCAACTACCATCGAGTTCAGCATCTTCTAAATCTTTTAATTTTCTAATTCGAGTTTGAATAGTTTTGAAATTAGTTAAAACACCACCTAACCAACGGTTAGTGATATAGAAACTGCCACTTCTTAAAGCTTCAGCTTCAACAATTGGTTTAGCTTGAAGTTTAGTACCGACAAATAAAATCTTGCCGCCTTCAGCAACAATTGTCTTTAACTTTTCATAAGCACTCACGATTGCATCACGTGATTTATTTAAATCGATAATGTAAATACCATTACGTGGGCAATAAATATATTTACCCATTTTTGGATTCCATTTACGAGTTTGATGACCATAATGTACACCAGCTTCCAATAACTTTTTTAAAGTAATAATTGGAGCATTTGGATCATGAACAACAGCTGCCATGACATTATTTTCGACGACAGCAGCTTGTTCGGCAGCAACACTAGCTACATTTTCTTTAACAGCTTCGACAACTTCCTTTTTAACTTCTACGCTCATTTTATGAGACCTCCTATTTGTTAAAACCTCCACTACTTCGAACGTTTTCCCTCAATTAAATTTAATTGAGACTAGGACCACGAATCCATAGTGTGTGTATTCTTTTGAATTAAATCAAAAGTATTAATATTTTACAACTATTATGATAGAAAATTCAATAAAGAAATTAAGGAAGCATCTACTTCTTTTTGGCCCGAGGAAAATATTCCTCATATTCTTTCTTCATTGTTTCTTTAGTGATGTTTGTATAGACTTGAGTCGTATTTATCGACTCATGTCCTAATAGCATTTGAATTGAACGTAAATCAGCGCCATTTTCTAAAAGATGGGTAGCAAAAGAATGACGTAAAATGTGTGGGTGTAAACCAATACTCATCCCGTTTTTCTTTTCAATTTGATGCAAAATATACTCAACTCCTCGATTAGTAAGTTTTTTACCTTTAGAGTTAAGAAAGAAATAATCACTTTTTTCATCCTTTGGTAAATCTTTAATCAAAGATTCTCGAAGATTTTTCGCATAGATAATCATTTCGCTTTTGCAAGTTTCGCTGAAAGGAACCAATCTTTCTTTTCGTCCTTTACCAAAAACCCGAATAGATCTTTGAGGAAAATCAATATCAGTTGTTTTTAAGTTCACTGCTTCATTACAACGAATTCCACTAGAATAAAGTAATTCAAGTAAAGCCTGATCTCGACTAGCAAGTTCATCAGTGCGCGTTAGATTGCGGTTAAATAATTCGACAATTTGTGAATAGTAAAGCGCTTCTGGATATTTGATTTCCTTTTTTAAGGAATTGAGACCTAAAAAAGGATTCATGACAATATAATTCTTCGAAAGCATGTATTTATAATAGTGTCTTAAGGCACTTATTCGTCTAGATAAACTACGTTTCGTATCCCCAATAGTTAATCTTTGTGTTTCAAAATCACGAATATCATGACGATTAATTTTTAGATAATCTAAACCAACTTTAAAAACAAAATCATTAAAGCAATCAATATCTTGCTTATAACTTGCAATCGTATTGTTACTATAATTTCGTTCGTACCTTAAATAATTTAAGAAATCTTGTTCGGTTTTATTCATGAATTTGCTTTATGAAGTCATCAATTCCTTTGAGGGCATTTTTAGCAACTACTTCTTTAGAGACTACATTTGCTCTATAAATTATACCAAAATTAGCATTCATTGGTTGAAAATTATTAGCTCCAGTATGTGAAATATAACGTACTAAAGCGCCAAGAACAGAATTGTATGATAACGTTTTATGAGGAAAATTCATCGTATTTAAATAACAATAGTAAGCAGCGAGTAAACCAGTGGCTGCACTTTCAACATAGCCTTCAACTCCAGACAATTGACCACCAATATAAATACTCTTATTCGCTCGTAATCGTAACTCTTCATCTAATACCTTTGGTGCATATAGATAACTATTACGGTGCATTAATCCATAACGTACAAAAGAGGCTTTTTCAAGACCAGGAATTGTTGAAAAGATTCGCTTTTGTTCACTATATTTTAAGTTAGTTTGAAAACCAACCATGTTGTATAGATTGCCAATTAAGTTATCTTGTCTTAATTGAACAACCGCATATGGTAAATAACCATCATGTTCTAAACCTACTGGTTTCATTGGACCAAATCTTAAAGTATCAATACCCCTTGAAGCAATTACTTCTATTGGGAGACATCCTTCAAAATAGTTTGTATCAAACTCATGAAGAAGAGCTTTTTCGCCATTAAGTAATTCTTTAACAAAATTATCATATTCAACTTTATTTAAAGGACAATTAATATAACTTCCATCATCTTGATCATAGCGAGATTTAAAATAAACTTTACTTAAATCAATAGAATCTTTTTCAATTATTGGAGCTGAAGCATCAAAAAAAGAAAAGGCTTTTTCGCCACTAATAAGCGAAATCTCTTCAAGCATTTCTTTTCCAGTTAAAGGTCCAGTACATATAATTGTGGTCCCTTGAGGAATTTTTAAAACATCTTCTCGATGAATAATAATATTTTTATTATTAATTATTTTATCAGTAATGTATTGCGCAAATTTTTCACGATCAACACAAAGTGAATCGCCACCCGGAACTTCAAATTTCAGGGCACTTTCCATAACTAGACTGCCCATCTCTTTTATTTCTTCTTTAAGTAATCCACAAGCATTATCAAGTTTACGATTTTTTAAAGAGTTTGAACAAACAAGTTCAGCAAATAAACTAGAAACATGGGCCTCACTTTTGACTTTAGGACGTTTCTCATATAGATGAACAATAAAACCTTTATTTGCCAAAAAATTGCTAGCTTCACAACCGGCTAAACCTGCGCCAATAACATTAACTTCGTGTTTCATTTTTTCTCAATTGGTTCAACATAACGGCATTTTGGATAACTACTACAGCCATAGAAATATCCACGTTTACTTTTACGTTTAACCATTAAAGCTCCACATTTTGGACAATATCGTGGTTCTTCTTTAATAGCATTTTCATTATTTTGTGGTTCTTTACTTTCAACATATCGGCATTTTGGAAAGTTTGAGCAACCAATAAATTCTTCGCCGCTTTTAGATTTACGGTAAACAAGAGGATGACCACAATTTGGACAATTTCTACCAAGGGCTACTGGTGGTTCCTTATTTTCTTTTTTAATATAATGGCAGGTTGGATAATTAGAACAGCCGACAAAATCACCATTTCTTCCATGTCGAACAACGAGAGGAGCTCCACATTGTGGACAATTTTCTCCGGTTAATTCTAAAGGATCTTTATAAATTTGTGGTTTAATCGTTTCAAAATGATCAATAAATGGATCATAGAAATCTTTAATGACTTTAATTTCTTCTTCCGAACCATCACTAATCTTATCTAAATTAGTTTCCATTTGAGCAGTATATTCGGTATTCATTAAATCTGGAAAATATTTATTGAGAACTGTAGCGGTTTTAATGCCTTGTTCAGTTGCGGTTAAACCATCTTTACCACTGAGAACATATTTTCTTGAGATCAAAGTTTGGATAGTAGAAGCGTATGTTGAAGGACGACCAATCCCTTTTTCTTCCATCAAACGAACGATCTTTCCTTCACTATAATGAGCAGGAGCTTTGGTAAAATGTTGTTCTTTCTTGGTGGAACTTAATTTATATTCTTCACCAATATTAAATGTTGGTAAAACATCAACTTCATCATCATCAACTTTTAAAACATCATAACCATTAAAGGTAGTTACACTACCACTAATCGTAAAAGTAACATTATTTGTAGTAAAAGAAACAATTGTTGATTCAACTTCCTTATTGGTCATTAAACTAGCAATAGCTCTTTCAAAAATCAATTTATAAAGTTTATATTCATGATCTGAAAGATATTCTTTCATCTTTTCAGGAGTACGTTCAATGCTTGTTGGACGAATAGCTTCGTGGGCATCTTGCATTAAAGCAGATTTTTTTAAAGCATGTCTACCTTTATAGTAGTTTTGTCCATAAGTTGCGACAATATACTTTTTGGCACCATCAATAAAAGTATCCGAAAGACGCGTACTATCGGTACGAATATAGGTAATCAAACCAGTTAAACCTTCATTAGTTTCGACACCTTCATATAATTTTTGTGCTAAAAAAGTCGTTTCTTTAGTCTTAAAATGATATTTATTAAAAGCTTCTTGTTGAAGAGTAGAAGTAATGAGAGCATCTTTACTTGCTAAACTCTTTTTAGTCTTTTTAACATCTTTAACAACCACACTATCGCCAATTGAAGAAAGAACTTTATTTGCTTCTTCTTCGTTACTAATCTTTAGTGTTTCATCATTTAATTTTGAAAATTCAAGAGTATATGTTTGATCATCTTTTTTAATCTTTGTTTCAATTGTCCAATATTCTTCGGGTTTAAATTCATTAATTTCTTTATCGTGATCAACAATTAACTTTAAAGTAACTGATTGAACTCTACCAGCACTCTTAGATTTAATTCTACTATACATTAAATTAGATAATTTAAAACCAATAATACGATCGATTATTCGACGGGCTTCTTGTGAATGCACAAGATTCATATCAATAGTTCGAGGAGTATCAATGGCTTTAGTAATAGAATCATGAGTAATTTCATGAAATTCAAGTCTTTTAGTAGTATTAACATCTAATCCCAAAACTGACGCTAAATGCCAAGCAATGGCTTCACCTTCCCTATCAGGATCGGTTGCCAGGATTACTTCATCACATTTCTTTTTCAATTTTGTTAAATTACTAACAACATCTTTTTTATCCTTACTAATAATATAAGTAGGAGCGAAATCATGATCTACATCAACTCCTAAGCCACCTTTCCCGGAAGTTGCTAAATCTCGGATATGGCCAACCGAAGCTTCAACTATATATTCATTCCCTAAATATCGACTTATTGTTTTACTTTTTGCAGGCGATTCAACTATAACTAATTTCATAATTTTTCCTTCGCGTTTTAAAATATAGAGGTCATTTTGCTATTTGTCAAATGAAAAGAGTAAAAAAATGTTCCTTAAATATATATATCTATATATTATTTAAAATAAATTTAACGAATAACGCGAATTATGTCTTGAGCACTTTCAACTAAGTAGGCACCTTCTTTAATAAGGGCATTACAAATGCTCTTTTTTTCAATCTCATAAGGAATACAACCAACGTCTTTCCCAAGAGTTAACGCGTAATTAACCGTGATACTTGTTCCACTATGTTCGTAAGCCTCAGTTACTAATAAGAAATTACATAATGCAGCAATAATGCGATTTCGATTAATGAAATTGATTGGAAGTGGTTCGGTATCATCAGGATATTCACTAAGAATTAAACCACCACTTTCTATAATCTTTTTACTTAGATCAATATTTTCTTGAGGATAAAATTTATCAAGACCACTACCAAGTACCGCAATTGTTTTAAGATTATTATTTAAAGCCGCTTCGTGACTTACTTTATCAATTCCTTTTGCAATTCCACTTACAATTAAGAAATCTTTATCTAGACCATCAATAATTGTTTTGGTTGCCTTAACGCCATACTCCGAGCAAGCGCGACTTCCAACCACCGATAAACGATGTGATGTTTCTTTTTTCAATAATTCAATATCACCTTTATAGAATAGTACAAATGGTGGCTTTCCAATTTTCTTTAAAGCATCTGGATAATCATCATCCACCAAAGTAATAAACATACTTTTAGTTTCTTTTCTTGTCGTTTCGACAAGATTAGAATCTAAATCTTCTTTCTTACGAATTGCCTCCATAATATCGTCCCAATTAGCTTTATATTTATTTGTTAAATATAAAAGAATATCTCTTCCTGTTAACATTAAATTAACCTCCTCAACATTAATATCGTGAGGAATATTTCATATTTAAAATAATTTTAATTGTTTAACGTAAGAAACTTTAACCGGACCATAAGAATAACGATAAAAACCCTTGATTGGACCATATTTTTTTAAAGCTTCAATATGTTCTTTGGTAGGATAACCTTTATTTTTATCTAAGTGATACATTGGATACTTTTTAGCCATTTCATTCATATAATGATCTCGACAAACTTTAGCGATTATACTTCCTGCCGCGATACATTCACATTTTGCATCACCTTTAATAAGCGGAATCACTTTCATATTTGGAAGATTCATAGGCATTGCATCTGTCAAAATTAAATCATAGTTAACCCTTAAATTTCGTATGGCTTTAATCATTGCTACTCGACTAGCTTCATAGATGTTAATTTCATCAATTGTTTTAGCATCAACATAACCAACTCCATAAGCAATGGCATTTTTAATAATTTCTTTAAAAACTCGTTCGCGAACTTTTGCACTGAGTTTTTTAGAATCATTTATATCTTCATTATGATAATTTCTTGGTAAAATGCAGGCCCCCGCCACCACTGGTCCACAAAGTGGGCCTCGTCCGGCCTCATCTACTCCCACAATAATTTTTATATTTTCGTTATAATATTGTTCTTCAAAATCAAGCATATTTAAATTCTTTCTAGAGTGAATTTAGTAATTAATCCGTTTCTAAATTCACTTAAAATTATTAATTCAGCTTTTTCAATAATTGGTTCATTTCCCTTGCCTAGATAACCTCTATTCATCGCAACTGAAGTAGCAATTTCGCTATTATCTAATTTTGCCGCATCGATATTATATCGTTCATTTAATGCAGTTAAATAAAATTTTCTTAAGAAATTAATAGCATCATTATATAAATCGTGAATTGGTAAAATTGATTCTTTCATAGAACCAATCAAAGCTAGATTAATTGCCTTATTTTTATCCTTATAATTAGGCTCGAGAATTCCAGGAACATCGAGTAACTCAAAACCACCAACTTTGACCCATTGAAGATTTTTGGTCACGCCTGGAATGTTGCCAGTTTGCGCGATTTTTTTAGAAGCAAACATATTAATAAAAGTAGATTTTCCAACATTAGGAATTCCGATAACCATCGCCCGAACAGGGATATTCTTGACCCCTCTTTTTAAATATTTATCTTTCTTAAGATTTACAAATTCTTCGCAAGCTTTTATTGCGGCATTTTTTGAATTATTATCTTTTAAATTGAGAGCGATTGCTCGATCATTATCATTATTTAATTTTGAAATCCATTTGGCAGTCATTTCTTCATCACTAAGATCAATTTTTGTTAAAACATAGAGTTTTTTCTTATCTTTAACAATTTTTTCAAGCAGATCACTTTTACTCGATAAAGGAATTCTTGAATCAAGTAAAATAATGACAAAATCAACAAGTTTTGTTTGTTCTTCAATCTTGAAAGTGGCTTTCTTCATATGGCCTGGAAACCAATGAACATTTTTTACGCTTTGTTCCATATGAGTATTATAAACTTTTTAAATAAAAAATAGATGGGAAATTTCCCATCTATTTTAGTCACTTTTTTATTTATTTTTTTATAAGAATTAAAGTACTTGTTTAATACGAGCGGCTTTACCACTTCTCTTACGAAGATAATGGATTTTATTACGTCTAACTTTACCTTTTTTAATAAGTTCAATATTTACAACGTTTGGTGAGTGTAAAGGGAAAATTCTCTCAACACCGACTCCGCTGGACATTTTTCGAACTGTAAATGTTTCTCCGATTCCACCACCACGACGGCACATGACAACACCTTCATAAGCTTGAAGACGAGTCTTACCGTTTTCGGTAATACGAACTGAAACACGAACAGTATCACCAGAATTAAAATCTGGAATATTGGTTCTTAATTGGGTAGCTGTAACTTCTTTAGCTAAATTTCTATTCATATGTTACCCCTTTCTAATTTCGTTCTTCTTGGCGTTCATATAATAGTGACAAATTAAAGCGGAACGTCCGTAGCATCCTAAAAGAATGCTCAATAAATATATCATATTAATTGATGAATGTAAAAACATTTTTGTGTGTTAAGTAAAACTACTTGACATCATTATTATATTTAAATAGAATATATTAGTCAAAAGGAGAATTATTATGTCAGTAAAAATCAGATTAGCTAGAGCTGGTCGTCATGAAACTGCATTTTATCGTATTGTCGCTGCTGATAGCCGTTATTCTAAAGATGGAAGATATCTTGAACAAATCGGTTATTATGATCCACAAAAAGATAAAAAAGGTGCCGTTATCAATGAGGAAATTGCTCTTAAATGGTTAAATAATGGAGCTCAATATAGCGATACAGTTAAAGCTATATTAACCGCCAAAGGTTTATTAGTTAAAGCTAAAGAACTTAAAGAGAAAAACAAACAACCTGCCAAGGTTAAAGTTGTTAAAACCAAAACTGCGAAACCTGAAAAAAAAGCAGTCAAGAAGAGTAAGTAAATATGGATTATCAGTCATTAGTTCATACTGTAATTGATCCAATCATTTCAAAACCTGAAGCCGTATTAATTCGTGAACAACCAAATGTAAGTGATAAAGATGTTACCTTACTAATTGTTGCCGAAAGCGAAGATACAGCTCGTTTAATTGGTAAACGAGGTGTTGTTGCTAATGCGATTAGAGATATTATCTCGATCTCAGGCAAACTTGAAAATATTCATGTCCATTTAAAATTTGAATCATTTGATCAAGATCAACGAGAAAGTAATAAAAAGGAGTAGTCACTACTCCTTTCTTTTTTTATAATAGTTATATGTATTTAAAAATTGGTACCATCACAAAACAAGTTGGATTAAAAGGTGAATTAAGAATTTACTCTACAACTGATTTTTCGAAAGAAAGATATAAAGTTGGCGGAATAATTTATCTTAAAACGAATAACGATTATCAAAAGCTTACGGTAAAAACTTATCGCAAACTCAATCGTGATTTTGATGTGGTTTCTTTTAATGAATATCCTGATACAAATTCAACTGAAAAATTACTAAAACATGATTTATTTGCTATTAAAGATAATTCAATATTAAAAGAAAACGAATATTTCTTTAGTGATCTATTAGAATGCAAAGTATATTCCATGGAGAATAAAGAAATTGGAAAAGTCGTTGAAATAATGGAATTTCCAGCACAATTAACTTTAAAATGTCTTACTCTTGAAAATAAAGAATTCTTTCTACCTTTTATCGAAGAATTCATCAAAAAAATTGACATAAATAATAAAAAAATCACTATTGAGGTGATCGAAGGCCTATTATGAAATTTATTATCCTAACAATTTTTCCTGAAATGTATGCTTCTTTTTTAAGCACTTCAATTATTAAACGAGCAATTGCGGAAAAGTTAATTGAGGTTAAATTGATTAATATTCGTGATTATACAAAAGATAAATATGGAAGAATTGATACGCCTCCTATTGGCGGGGGTGCTGGATTAATAATGAAATGTCAGCCAATTATTGATGCCTTAAAAGCTAATTCAACTTCTTCTACATATAAGATTGCATTATCTCCCCGTGGGAAATGTTTCAACCAAGCAAAAGCTGAAGAGCTATCCAAAAAAGAAGAAATTATAATTTTATGTGGACATTACGAAGGATTTGATGAACGAATATATAGTTATTTCGATGAGGAAATATCAATTGGAGATTATATTCTTACTGGCGGAGAAACCGCATCATTTTGCTTAATTGATGCAATTTCACGCTTAATTAAAGGCGTAATTAGTGATGAATCAATTGTTGAAGAAAGCTTTTCAAACGGTTTGCTTGAATATCCTCAATACACTGAACCTTATAATTTCGATGGTAAAGTAGTTCCAGAAATTCTCTATTCTGGAAACCATAATGCTATTAATAAATTTCACAAAAAACAAGCGTTATTAATTACAAATAAATATCGACCTGATTTACTTGCCGTTTATAAGTTAAGTAAAGATGAGCAAAAATTACTTGAAGAAGGCAAAACTAATCAACAAAATAAATGGGAACTAGATGCAATTGAAAAAGGCAAAAAATTCACTAAAAACCATTAAAACCTGGAGGTAATTTACCTCCTTTTTTATAGTTTTTCATTTGTTTCATCATAATTTTAGACTGTTCATATTTCTTTAAAACACGATTAACGTCTGCGGTAGTTTTGCCACTTCCTTTGGCAATACGAATTTTACGAGTATTTTTTAAAATTTCTGGATTATCACGTTCATAAGGAGTCATTGAATTAATAATTATTTCAAAATTGTGCATTTCTTTTTCCGCAACAGATAGTTGTGAATCAGTAATTTTTGGCATTCCAGGAATTAATTTCATTAGTCCACCCAAACTACCAAGTTTTTGCATTTGCTTCATTTGTGAAAGCATGTCGTTTAATGTGAAACGACCTTCTTCCATTTTTCTTACAGTTTTAGCAGCTTCTTTTTCATCGATATTTTGACTGACTTTATCAATAAGAGTTAAAACATCTCCCATCCCAAGGATTCTTTCGGCCATACGTTCAGGATAAAATATATCGATATCATCAACTTTTTCGCCAATACCAATATATTTAATTGGTACTCCAGTAACTTTAGCAATTGAAAGCGCAGCACCACCACGGGAATCACCATCCATTTTGGACATGATTACACCAGTTAAACCTAATTTTTCATTAAAAGCTTCAGCAACATTAACACTATCTTGACCAGCCATTGCGTCAGTCAAAAGTAAAATTTCATCTGGTTGAATATCTTTTTTAAGATCGCCTAATTCATTCATTAGAGTTTCATCAATTTGTAAACGACCAGCGGTATCTAAAATAAGCACGTCATAATGTTCATTAAAAGCTTTTTCTTTAGCTTTTTTAGCTATATCAAGAGTATTTTTATTATTACGATCAAGATAGATATCAACGTCAATTTGTTTAGCAAGTTGTTCTAATTGATCAATAGCCGCTGGACGATAAATGTCGCAGGCGGCTAGCAAAACCTTCTTGTTTTGCTTACTTTTCATTAATTTTGATAATTTAGCGGCTGTCGTTGTTTTACCACTACCTTGCAAACCAACGAGCATAATTATCGTAGGTTTATGATTATTAAAATGCAGTTCGCTTTTATCACTCCCAAGCAGATTGACTAATTCATCACGAACAATCTTGATAACCATTTCGCTTGGATTCAATTCATTAAAAACTTTGGCACCAAGAGCCTTTTCTTTTACCTCACTAACAAAATCTTTAACAACTTTATAGTTAACATCAGCTTCTAAAAGAGCAATTTTGACCTCTTTTAAAACATCATCCATATTGGATTCAGTTAAGCGACTTTGTCCTTTAATTTTCTTAATTATTGAAGAAAATTTTTCGGTTAATGTTTCAAATGCCATTATATAACTCCTCTAAAATCAACTTCTTAATTTTATCATCTATTTCACTAGTTTCTAAAATATTTTTGATTTTGTTATTATGTTCTAGTAAATTCAATTTCTTCTCATAATCAATAAGGCGAATTTTAACATGATTAATCGTGTCCGAAACCGCACTGCGACTAATTTTAAGATTATGAGCAATTTCTGATAGAGAGAGATTAAATTTAAAGTAATTATCCATAACCAAAATTTGCTTTTCAGTAAAAAGCACACGATAGATATCGTATAAAGAATTAATGTAATTAAATTCCTCAAGTTCAGTCATTTTCGATTAACCCATTGCAAAGACCATAAAGATATTGATCTAAATCAAATTCTTCTAAATCTTCCATTTTTTCTCCAAGTCCAATAAAACGAACAGGAATCTTTAATTCTTCTCTAATAGCAAGAATAATTCCACCTTTACTGGTTCCATCCATTTTAGTAATAACAATACCCGTAATATCGATCAATTCTTTAAAAGCTTTAGCTTGTAAAACTCCGTTTTGACCAGTTGTTGCATCAATTACTAAGAAACATTCAATTTGATAAGAAATTTCTTTAGTAATAACACGTTTTATTTTAGAAAGTTCGTTCATTAAATTTTGTTTATTTTGTAAACGACCAGCGGTATCAATTATAATTAAATCATAACCTTCATCAATGCCTTTTTTGACACCTTTATAGGTGACGCTTGCTGGATCTTCATCAGCTTCACCAATAACGATTTTTGTCCCAAGTCTATCAGCCCAAATAGTTAATTGTTCTGTAGCACCAGCTCTAAAAGTATCGGCGGCAACGAGCAAAACTTTCTTGCCTCTTTTAAGATAACGATAGGCAATTTTAGCAATAGAAGTTGTTTTACCAACACCATTAACACCGACTACTAATAAAATTTCAGGTTTATTCTTAAATTGAATATCATTATGAATATCTTCGCCTTCTTTTAAATAATTATAAAACATCTTATCAACGAGAAGTTCGTTAATTTCTTTTGGTGATTTGATATTCTTTTCCCTAGATTCTTCTAAAATTTCATCAATAATTTTAATTGAATAAGAAACACCACAATCCGCACCAATTAAGATCTCTTCTAATTCTTTAAAATATTCTTCGTTGACATCTTTATATTTCTTCGTTAAATTCTCAAGTTTATTCGAAAAATTTTGGCGTGATTTTTCTAATCCGCGATTATAATTCTCAATTGAATTTTCTTTGGTGTTATTTCCCTTTTTAGAAAATTTCTCTTTTAAAAATTTAAATAATCCCATATTATTTTGCTACCTTACTAAGAGCATCTTTAGCAGCATTTTGCTCGGCTTCTTTTTTAGATTTTCCACTACCAACACCTAAACTTTGGTCACTAAAAATAACTTCAACAACAAAGGTACGATCATGAGGAGGGCCTTTTTCGCTAATTAATTTATAGACGACGGATTCACGATATTCCGCCTGCATCGCTTCTTGCAAAATTGATTTATAGTCGGTGAGTTCATTAGTTTTAAAAGCAACTACATCATTTTCAAACATTTTAGTAATGAATTTTGTAGCAAATTCAATGCCTTGATCTAAATAAATTGCGCCGATTACTGCTTCAAAAACATCTTCAAGAATATGTTGATTGTTTTTAGCTTCATTTTGCGACAATGAATGACCAGCTCGAATATAATTTTCGTAGCCGCACTCTTTTGCTTTGTTAGCAAGAGAAATAGATTGAACAAGATAGGAACGTGTTTTAGTCATGATTCCTTCATTCATCTCGGGATGATGCTTGTAAATTAAACTTGCAACGACAAATCCTAAAACACTATCGCCCATGAATTCTAGTCTTTCGTAATCATGGTGAGAAGTTTTTGCATCACTATTAAAACTTGAATGGGTGAAGGCCATCACATAAAGTTCTCGATTTCGAGGAATAATATTAAAATCTTTAAAAAAAGCATCTAAATTATCCATTTTATTTAAAAAATTCCTTAAATTTATCCACAATTTTTTGATTAGCTAATTGATAGGAGATATTTAAAGCTGACAAAAAAGATTTTTCATCACTATTGCCATGAGCTTTAATAACGATCCCGTCGATGCCAACAAGCATCGCACCACCAACGTTTTTATAGTCCATCTTGTCGCGCATCTCTTTAACGCCTTTTTTAGTCAATAAATAACCGATTTTACTAAAAATATTACGTTTGAAAGCATCTTTAAGCATCAAAGACATTGCTTTTGAAGTTCCTTCAACCGCTTTAAGAAAAACGTTTCCACTGAAACCATCGCAAACCAAAACATCAATATCTCCAAATAAGGCATCTCTACCTTCAGTATTGCCTTTGAAATTAATTGATTTATCTTCTTTGAGCAACTTAAAAGCTTCTTTAGTTAATGGACTGCCTTTTTCATCTTCAGTACCATTCGACAAGAGAAAAACTCTAGGATTATCATCTTGATATAAGAATTTATAATAAAGTGTTCCCATCCTTGCAAATTGGGCTAATTCTTCTTTGGTATTAGCATTATTTGCTCCTAGATCGCAAACAACAAATTTCTTACCTTTTTTAATGGTTGGAAAGGAAGTAATGAAAGCGGGACGGATAACACCATTAATACGTTTAATTTTAAAAATAGAGGCAGTCATTAAAGCACCGCTGCTACCAGCAGAAACTAAGATATCACATTTATTTTCTAGATAAGTATCTGTCGCCACCATTAAACTGCTATTAGGAGTTCGATAGGCGGTCATTGGATCTACATCCATTGGCAAAACACTAGTTGAATGAACTACTTTTACATTAGAAAAATTTTTAAATTCTTCATCAAGTAAATTACTACCAACAGCAAAAATCTCTATTTCAGAATGTGCTTTTGCAAAAACTTTTAATGCAGGAATTGTGGCTAAAAGACCATTATCGCCACCCATCATATCAATAACTATTTTCATAATATATGTCCTCATTGATATTATATAGAAAATAGTATAATTTAACATACTAAATTAGTCAAAGAGTCGCAAGAAACAAAGAGGCTGTAATTTCAAGGATAGCTTATGTATCCGTACTATGAAAATACGAAGGTATTTTTCTTCCCACTCAATAATATTGTCATATTAAGTATCAATGGGCTAACCCCCTATAATCTAAGGTTTTATCTTACATTGTTTTAATTAATTTAGTTTTTTTAAATTTCTCCTCAAGCATTTCTAGTGCTTTCTCTTTAATGTTTATTGCAGCATTTAAATCACGATCAATTTGAAGCCCACAATCGCACTTATAGACTCTTTCGGATAATTCTAATTTTTCTTTAATTAGACCACAATGCGAACATAAACGCGATGAAGGAAAATATTTTGGCACTTTAATAAAATATTTTCCTTTTTCAAAAGCTTTGTATTCTAAGTATTTCAAAAAACGTGAATAAGAATTCAAATAAGTATTTTTGCCAAGATGATAATGACTAGCAATCTCAGTCATATCAAGTGTTTCAACTCCGACGACATCATATTTTGCTAAACATTCATTAGCGGCTCTTTGGAGACTTAAACATCTTTTGCGTGTTACGTGATCATATAGTTTTTCTTCTTTATCCTTAAGTTTAGTGTAATTCGCACTATTAAGGATGCACTTTGACATCATTCGTTTAATGCGGTTAATTTTATTTTGGTGAAAATTAACAACTTTATATGAATCACCAACTTCGGATTCACTAGAGTAAAATAAGCGGGGAGAGGAATAGTCAAGACCAACAGCTCTTTTTGGAAATACTTTTTTAATCATTACATCCCTTTCAACTAATAAATTAATATAGAATTCATTGTGATTATGTTCTTCAATTATGGCACTTAAAATCTCTGAATTCTGAGGTATTTCACGATGAATTCTTGCATGAAAATTACCAAGACGAGGAATAAATAAGTGATTTTTATCCCATTTAATATTATTCAAATGTATATCAAAATGAATCTTTCTAGGTAGCTTGTTTGGATTTTTATGAGCCATATCCAATTCAGTTTCTTTAAATTTACTGAATAGACGATTCACTTGCTTATAAGTTGAAATATAAGAAACAAGATTACCATTATTTAATTCCTCGAATCTTGCGACAAAATCTTTAACATAAATAGCTTCATCTTCGTGATTAACTATACGTTTTTTCTTTTCATCAACAAGTTCATTAAATAGAAATACATTTTTGGCATAAAGTTCACCGAATTTCTTTTTTTGAATACTGGTCAAATAAATACGATAAAGGTAACTCTTTAATAATTTCACTTATCTATCCCTCCTCAACATTAATATCGTAGGGAATAGAAAAATATTTTTATATTTTTTTAAAAAAAGAGGAATTTTATGTATTGAAGCTTTAAAGTTTCAATACTTTTTAATTCCTCTTTAATTTATTAATTAATTATTCAACGCCAACAATGAAACTATATACAGGTTGATCTCCGCGACGAATATCAACATCATAGTCTCGATAGGAGGAGGTTAAGAAGTTTCTTACTTCAACTTCCTCATTAACATCAACATCTTTTCCAATCAAGCAAGTAATAATTGCACTATTTTCATCAATCATTTCAGTAAGTAAAGCTTTTAAAGCATCAAGCTTATTCTTGTGAGTGCTAATAATTGTTTTTGATTCACGAATAGCCATAAATTCATCTTTATTAACGTGCATTCCGTTAATATCGGTATCTTTAATAGAGAAAGTAACGCTACCAGTTTTAACACTTTTAATCGCTTCGTTCATACTCTTAACATTTTCTTCTTTAGAAACATCCGGAGTGAACATCATACTACTTACAACGCCTTGCATAATTGTTTTTGTTGGAATAACTTCGACATCAACTTGACCTTTACAAACATCCTTAGCTTGGTTAGCCGCAAGAATGATATTGCTATTATTAGGATATATAAAACAAACTTTAGCGTTGATTTGTTTAATTGCTTTTACAAAATCTTCGGTTGATGGGTTCATTGTCTGACCACCACTTACAATATAATTTACACCAACTTCATTAAATAATTTATCAATTCCTGGACCACTACTTGTAGCAATTAGAGCGTATTCTTTAGCTTCATGAGAATTCTTCGCTTGATCAATTAAATCATTTGGCATGCTCTCAAGCAATTCTTGAGATTCAGCTTTCATATTTCTAGTTGCAGCAATATTTGAAATTTTTAGATTAATAAATTCTCCATAATTTTGTGCGTATGAGAGAATATTTCCTGGATTATTAGTAATCATTTTAATAGTTACTACGCCATTATCATCACTAATATCAATATTTTTACCATGGCTTGCTAAAACGCCAGCAAAACGATTTTTCTGATACTGTTTTTTAGTATCTTCTGGTCCAAGTTTTAATTCCATTTCAAGTTTATAAGCATTACCGACAAGACCATCGAAATCATCAATATCAACTTGAGTAGTACCTTTGGTTGCTACAGCAGTAACAGCATTTTTCTCGATGAATTCCCCATTAATAGCGCTATCCATTCCTTCGAAAATTCTAACTAAACCAGCTCCGCCACTATCAACAACACCAACTTCTTTCAAAACTGGAAGTAAATTTGGAGTACGGGCCAAGGATTCTTCAGCTTCTTTTAAAATCAAAGAAAAAGCTTCTTCGATTGTGGTTCTTGAATCAACTCGATTAAGTAAATAACTGCTTGATTCACGAATAACGGTTAAAATTGTTCCTTCGACAGGTTTAATAACTGCTTTATAAGCAATTTTACGGCCATTATCAAAGGCTTCTGCTAATTCAACGGCGTTAATTTCGCTTTTATCAACTAAACTATCGGCAAAACCTCTAAATATTTGACTAGTGATTACGCCTGAATTACCACGTGCGCCCATTAGAAGGCCTTTAGAGAACGCTTTTGCCATATCGTAGATATTTGTATCGTTACGATTCATAACTTCTTTAGCACCGCTAGAGAGAGTTAAATTCATGTTCATTCCAGTATCGCCATCAGGGACAGGAAAGACATTTAAAGCATCTATCTCGGGATAGTGATTATATAAGTTATTCGCTGCTGAGATGACCAGCATTTTGAATTTTTGTCCATTAAGTACTTTCATTGTCATTTACTCCAATAAAACATTAAAGATCACGCAATTCTTCAACATAAACATTAACTTTGTTAAAAAGTCCAAAATATTGTTTATTTAAAAAATATAAAATACGATTGCTAACTTCGCTAGCAACTTCAGTAATCTTAACACCATATGCTACCGCAAGATGAATATCAACATTGTATCTACTGCCAATCTTATAGATACCAATACCTTCACTATATCGTTCACGTTTTAAAATAATATCAATTGGATTCTTTGATGATACCAAGCCTAAAACACCATATGTTTCACAACATATGTCACCGATGTATCCACTAACATCTTTTAGTTTAGTATCTTGAGCAACTTTCTTTTTGTTACTATCTTTTTCGTTTTCCATTATTCACCCTTAACGATTATAGCATTATACCATATTTACACATTTATAAAAAGATTTTAAATTGATCATTTGAACACAAAAAAAGCCCGGCGACGTGCTATTCTTGCCTTTCGGCTACCTTCACCACTGCAGTGCTTAACTTCTCTGTTCGGGATGGGAAGAGGTGTGTCCACTGCGTTATCGTCACCAGACTTAATAGAGAATACTTGTTCTCTGAAAACTAGATACTTTATTTTAACATGTTCTATACCGAAAAATTTTATGATTTATTTTTTACTTTTGGTAAAAATCTTGAAATTAAGTCCTCGAGCTATTAGTATTAGTCGACTTAATGCCTCACAGCACTTACATCTCTAACCTATCAACCTCCTAACTTTGGAGGGCTCTTACTTCTTACGAATGAGAAGTCTAATCTTATGGTCTGCTTCGCGCTTATATGCTTTCAGCGTTTATCAATTCCATGGGCAGCTACTCAGCCATGCCTCTGGCGAGACAACTGATATACCGTTGCCATGTTCATCCCGGTCCTCTCGTACTAGGGACGAGTCCATTCAAACTTCTTTCGCCCACAACAGATAGGGACCAAACTGTCTCACGACGTTTTGAACCCAGCTCGCGTACCACTTTAATTGGCGAACAGCCAAACCCTTGGAAGGTACTTCCCCTCCAGGATGTGATGAGCCGACATCGAGGTGCCAAACCGCCTCGTCGATGTGAACTCTTGGAAGCGATCAGCCTGTTATCCCCAGGGTAGCTTTTATCCGTTGAGTGATGTCTCTTCCACACAAAGACACCAGATCATTATGCCCGACTTTCGTCCCAGCTCGACATGTACGTCTCGCTGTCAAGCACCCTTATGCCATTGCACTCGATATACGATTTCCAACCGTATTGAGGGTACCTTGGGGCGCCTCCGTTATCATTTGGGAGGCGACCGCCCCAGTCAAACTGCCCGCCTAACACTGTCCTGTCGATTGTAAATCGATCAGTTAGAATGATTGAATTCCAAAAGTTGTATTTCACTGACGACTCCATCGAGGCTAGCGCCCCGACTTCAAAGTCTCCAACCTATGCTACATATGAAATTCAAGCATTCAATATTAAGTTACAGTAAAGCTCCATGGGGTCTTTCCGTCTAGTTGCGGGTAACCTGCATCTTCACAGGTATTAAGATTTCACCGAGTCTGCTGTCGAGACAGCGCCCAAATTATTATACCATTCATGCGCGTCAGAACTTACCTGACAAGGAATTTCGCTACCTTAGGACCGTTATAGTTACGGCCGCCGTTCACTAGGGCTTCGATTCAAAGCTTTGCTTGCGCTAACTCATCCTCTTAACCTTCCAGCACTGGGCAGGCATCACCTCATATACATCGCCTTGCGGCTTAGCATAAAGCTGTGTTTTTGATAAACAGTTACTTGGGCCTCTTCACTGCGACCATCTTGCGATGGCACTTCTTCTTGCGAACTTACGAAGTAATTTTGCAGAGTTCCTTAACAACAGTTAAACTCGCTCACCTTAGGATATTCTCCTTGACTACGTGTGTCCGTTCTTGGTACGGGCCATATATACTTAAACTAGCAACTTTTCTCGAGAATTGGCATCATTGACTTCACTACTAGGCGAACCGTTCGTTCCTCATCACACTTTCCCCTTACGCTAAAGAGATTTGCTACTCTAGCAGGTACTTTGCTTGATCCGGAATCCATAACCGGTACAATTAGCCATTTCTGTCATTACATCGAATATATACGGGTGCAGGAATATCAACCTGCTATCCATCGGCTACGCCTTTCGGCCTCGTCTTAGGACCCGACTAACCCAGGGAGGACGACCCTTCCCCTGGAAACCTTAGTCTATTAGTGTGCATGATTCTCACATGCAATCGTTACTTACACCGGCATACTCACTTCTTATCAGTCCACCACTCCTTACGGTATGGCTTCATCCCAATAAGAACGCTCCTCTACCACTTTAGAAATAAATCTAAAATCCATAACTTCGGTATTACGCTTAGCCCCGGTAAATCTTCGGCGCGAAGGCACTCGACTAGTGAGCTGTTACGCACTCTTTAAATGATGACGGCTTCTGGGCCAACATCCTAGTTGTTTATGCATCTTCACATCCTTTAACACTTAGCGTAAATTTAGGGACCTTAATTGATGGTCTGGGCTGTTTCCCTTTTGAGCATGGAGCTTATCCCCCACACTCTGACTGCTTGTATCACCTCTATGGGATTCGGAGTTTGATTGAAATTGGTAACGCTAGGTGCGTCCCGCGATCATTCAGTGCTCTACCCCCACAGATTATTACAAACGCTAGCCCTAAAGCTATTTCGAGGAGAACCAGCTATCTCCCAACTCGATTGGAATTTCTCCCCTATCCACAATTCATCCGCGGGCGTTTCAACGAACGTCGGTTCGGACCTCCAGTAGGTTTTACCCCACCTTCATCCTGATCATGGATAGATCGTCGGGTTTCGGGTCTATATCGTCATACTTGGGCGCCCTATTCGGACTCGCTTTCGCTACGGCTCCCCTTCTTCAGGTTAACCTCGCATGACAATAAAACTCGCCGGCTCATTCTTCAATAGGCACGTTATCACCCTTTAACGGGCTCTAACTTTTTGTAAGCATACAGTTTCAGAATCTTTTCACTCCCCTCCCGGGGTTCTTTTCACCTTTCCTTCACAGTACTGGTTCACTATCGGTCACTAGTTAGTATTTAGCCTTATGGAGTGGTCTCCACATATTCCAACAGGATTACACGTGTCCCGCTGTACTTTGGAACTCACTAGGGGGTTATATAAGTTTATCTACAGGACTATCACCTTCTTTGGTTGACTTTCCCAAGTCATTTGACTGTTATATAACACATCCCACATTGTGGTCCGAACCCTATAATAAATTATAGTTTAGGCTGTTCCGCTTTCGCTCGCCGCTACTGACGGAATCGATTAAATCTTTCTTTTCCTCTAGGTACTAAGATGTTTCAATTCCCTAGGTGTGTCCTCGTCTTTGATAAATCAAAGATCGATAATATTCTTATGAATATTGGGTTTCCCCATTCGGAAATCGACGGATCATAGCTTACACCAGCTCCCCATCGCTTATCGCAGGTAGTCGCGTCCTTCATCGTCTACTAGTGCCAAGGCATCCACTGTACGCCCTTATTAACTTAACTTCGTAAAATTTTTGGTTTTAATGTTTGTCTTAACAAATAATTATTTTGTTAAAATTGCAATAAAGTTTCGATTTGATTACTCAAATGAATCTCTCGCATTTTAACAGAAAGAACATGTTTTAAAATATCTAGTTTTCAAAGAACAAATTTTGAGAAAATCCTATTCTCTCAAAACTATATAGATGCTTTTACAAGCTAACGTCAACTTTAGAATAAAATACCTAGAAATTAGGTTTTTTAATTTAACACACCGACTTATTTAAGTCAGTTTCTTTCTCCATAGAAAGGAGGTGATCCATCCCCACGTTCCCGTAGGGATACCTTGTTACGACTTAACCCCAATCATTAGTCCTACCTTAGACGTCTCCCTCCTTACGGTTAGGATAACGGCTTCAAGTATTACCAACTCTCATGGTTTGACGGGCAGTGTGTACAAGCCCCGAGAACGTATTCACCGCAGCATGTCTGATCTGCGATTACTAGCAATTCCAGCTTCACGAAGTCGAGTTGCAGACTTCGATCCGAACTGAGGCTACCTTTATGAGATTTGCTTAACCTCGCGGTCTTGCGTCTCTTTGTAGTAGTCATTGTAGCACGTGTGTCGCCCAGGACATAAAGGGCATGATGATTTGACGTCATCCCCACCTTCCTCCGGTTTAACACCGGCAGTCTCCCTAGAGTTCTCAACTTAATGTTAGTAACTAAGGACAAGGGTTGCGCTCGTTGCGGGACTTAACCCAACATCTCACGACACGAGCTGACGACAACCATGCACCACCTGTATGAGCTATAACTATGATTCTATTTCTAGAACTTTTACCTCTATGTCAAGTCCTGGTAAGGTTCTTCGCGTAGCGTCGAATTAAACCACATGCTCCACTGCTTGTGCGGGACCCCGTCAATTCCTTTAAGTTTCAATCTTGCGATCGTACTTCCCAGGCGGATTACTTAATGCGTTAGCTTCATTGCCCCAAAAGGAACATTTAGTAATCATCGTTTACGGCGTAGACTACTAGGGTATCTAATCCTATTTGCTACCTACGCTTTCGTGACTAAGCGTCAGTATTGTGCTGGTTGGCCGCCTTCGCCACCGGTATTCTTCCATATATCTACGCATTTCACCGCTACACATGGAGTTCTACCAACCTCTCACATACTCTAGACTATCAGTTTTCGAAGCGAGAATAGGTTGAGCCTATCCATTTGACTTCAAACTTAATAATCAGCCTGCTCACTCTTTACGCCCAATAATTCCGGATAACGCTTGCAACCTACGTATTACCGCGACTGCTGGCACGTAGTTAGTCGTTGCTTTCTGGCAAGGTACTATCAAACAGATGTCATTACCTACACCTATCGTTTATCCCCTGTAACAGAATTTTACAATCCGAAGACCTTCGTCATTCACGCGGCGTTGCTCGATCAGGGTTTCCCCCATTGTCGAAAACTCCCTACTGCTGCCTCCCGTAGGAGTATGGACCGTTCTCAGTTCCATTGTGGCCGTTCACCCTCTCAGGTCGGCTACTGATCCTCGCCTTGGTGGGCTATTATCTCACCAACAAGCTAATCAGACGCAGGCTCATCAATCAGCGGAGCCGAAGCCCCTTTCATAATAAGGATTTTCACCCTATTACGTATTACGGTATTAGCCAAAGTTTCCTCTGGGTATCCCCAACTGAAAGGTAGATTACCAACGCGATACTCACCCGTTCGCCCCTAATGTATTGCTACATTCGGTCGACTTGCATGTATTAGGCACGCCGCCAGCGTTCATCCTGAGCCAGGATCAAACTCTCTAAAAATTTGTATCTAAGTTCATTATTATTCTGGTTTAATATTTCTTATTCAGAAATTATTGTTTTAATTATCTAAATCTTAAAGATTTAATAACTTAATAAATTGACGTTATAATTCTTGTACATCATCTATATAGTTTTCAAAGATCTCATGCACGTTAACGGAAATCTCTCTCCGCGTGCCTTATTAATATACCATTAAGATATTTCCTAGTCAAGATAATTTTCAATTAATTTAGATTTAATTTTCTTAACTGAACTGTCTTATAGATATATATGTATTTGTTGCGCTATTTCCGTATCGCAACGTGTAATATTATGCAATAAAAGATTTTAGGAATCAAGCACTTTTTTATGTTTTTTTTAATAGTTAAAAATCTTTAATTTTTTAAGAGTTTTAGTAGTAAATTAGTAAATAAAAATACTTATTCTTTTAACAGATTCGTTTAATAAAGAAGATATAGATTAATAAATCAATTATTTATAAAAAAGCGACACAAATGTGTCGCATAGTTTATTTAGTTTTCTTATGTTTAAGAATTAAGAAAACAATAAGAGAAATAATTCCAAGAACAACGACTCCTATAGATATATAGATAATATATCCATATTGATCCATAAAAGATAAGGAGGAAGAAGTATTATCTATATCACTATAAGGAATATTAAAACTCTCTAAATCACTATTAATAGTAGAAACATCATCACCAATTTTGATAAGACCAGTAATTGTTTTACCATCTAAAGATGATAAATATTCTTTTAAAGAAATAATCCCAGATGAAGTGCTCGTTACAGTAATAAATGATCCATCATTTAAAACTAAATTATACTTTGCATAAGGCGCTAAATTAACAAAAGAGGCATTATCTTTATCGTAAGTTGCAGTTGGCGTATTTTCTTTAGTTTTTTCAATTTCTTCTTTAATTAAAATATTGAGTGCCTGAGGATCACTATTAATAGTTTTAAAGCTATCACCAACCTTTATTAAACCAGTAATAGTTTTATTAAGAACATCGGTTAAATAATTATTAAGATTTATGATGCCATCAGCATCGCTAGTAACCTCTAAATTGGTTGAATCATTAAAAACTAAAGAATACTTACTATCAGAGATTAAATTGGTAATAGATTTTGTCGTTTCATCATATACGCCCGTTGGGGTGGTCATTTTAGTTAAAACCGATTTTTCTTTTGTTGTTATATTTAAAGCCTTGGCGTCACTATCAACAGTGTTTAAGTAATCGCCGATTATAATAGTTCTAATAATAATTCTATCAATCAAAATAAACAGATAATCATTTTACAAACCAAAAGTATAAATATATTCATAAACAAACGCAAATTTTTGATTAATATTGTTATGAATCATAAAAAACAGGTAATTAAAATCGTAAATTGACTTTTATAAAGCAATCTAAACATTAATATATAGAGTTAAATATGAATAATGAGTCATATAAGTATTAATTATTACTAAATAAGGACATACGAATTGTAACTTGTATATGTTATTTTGTATAGTACGACATTCTATATAATCCATCAAAAAAGGACTATACAATTTCAAATTGCGTAGTCCTTTATAATACATTTCTTTAAATTAATTAAACTTTTGATGAGAAATATCTTAAATTATTAAAATAAACCCATAAGCAATAACTAAAACAAATAAATATATTTAATCATAACATCAAATCACTAATCAACAGCAACGTATGTACCAAAGACAGCGGTACCACCGAGTTTAACAGAATTAATAAGTCCAATAGCCATTGAATACCAACTATTAACACTTAAGAATGTATCACAATCGGTAGGAACATTTGCGGCAACACCAGTACTTAATCCAGCAATTGTTTCATCACCAAATTTGGTCCAAGTAACATGGATACCAGTTCCAACACCAGCTAACATCGCATCATAAACTTTCTTAAGATCACTTGCTTTTTCTGGAGCAGTAACAACAGCACCTTGATAAACTAATTGTAAGAAAGCTTTGTCATCAGCTAATAATTCGCTAACTTCGCCATTGTAATCGCCATTCAAAGCAGTAGTAAATACAGCAATATCACTAGAAGTCTTAGTACCATTTAATAAACCAGTAGCTAACGCTTCAAATGCATCATGAATGTCATCAACATAGAACTTATCAGTTGTAGCAGCAGTTGTAGCAGTAATATAGCCAGTATCAGGAGCCTTAGTTACTAACCAAGCAGCATACGCAGCATCTAAATCCTTGACCAAATCAACTTTATCACTTAAGCCATCCACAAATGCCTTATAAGCAGTAAGAGTTCGTGCACCAACTTTATTACTTGAACTATTATATGCAGCAGAAACATTAGTTATTAACGTATTTATTGCAGCAGTATGACCAAGTAATAATTCACTTGTTGTGCCAACAGTATTAATTTTTTCAGAAGCATCAGTAGGATATGCAGTTGTAGCTGGTTTAATTCCACCAACGTCTGTAGATTTATATAAACTTAATGCAGCAGCATACGCACTATCGATAGCTGCAATACTAGATGTTCCATAAGCTTTAATAGCAGCGACATCTTTAGCTTCATCAGTAGAAATAACATCACCATCAATAAGACCTTCTTGTACCGTTTTAGTCATATTAACATTAACGCTCACAACATCATTATAATGATTACTACTTGTCGTTGGAGCAGCTAATAAAGTGGCGTATACAGAATCACCAGAAACAATCTTTGAAACTTCAGCAGCCATAGCAGCCTTAACATCAGCAGCGGCCCATGCTTTTCTTTCAGTATTAAAAGCAGTATATATTGTAGCAGCTTTTATAGCGGCTTCAACAGCAGCAACACAATCAGTAGTAAATTTAGTAACAGTAACGGTAGAAGTTACAGCGGCCCAATTAGTAATTGTTCCAGAAACTAAAGCCTTAGCAGTAGTGACTTGTTCAGAGGTAAGAACTTCAGATCTATTAATCTCAGCGTAATATGAATTAATAATAGCTGTTTGAACTGTTGCAAGAATATCACTATAGCATTTCTTAATCGCATCAGAAGCAGCTTTTCCTAATGCAATAGTAGAATCGGTTGAACTAACTACAGGTAATGCAGTTGCAGAACTGATTTGAGCAATATAAGTTTTGGCAACATCATAAGGTAAAGCAGTAATTCCGTATCCAGCTAATGTAGTTTTAAAAGCCTTGTACGCAGTTAAGGTTTCACCAGAAGATGAATCCCCAGCAACGACAAATGCAGCATCTTTTCCAGCAACAAAACTCAAAGCATCTGCTACAGCAGTAAAAGATGATTTTCTAGCAGCTTCTAACTTGTTATATTCACCAGTTGCAGCATCGTTAGATGCGATAGTTGTATCTTTAGCAACAATTGAACCAACAGCTTTTAAAGTATTTGCATTGCTAATAGCAGCTTTTGCTTTAGCCAACATAGCCGCTCGATCAACATCAGTCATATTTTGACGACCAATTAATGTATCAGAATCTCCAGCAGCTTTATAAATTGTTTCTAAACCAGCATTAGCATTTGTCTTAGCATTAGCAAGTAGTACACCATAAGCAGTATCAAGAACTCCAATTTGTTCATCGGCTGCTGCTTCAACTAATGCTAAACGTTCGGCAATTGTCTTAGTTGCAACATCAGAAGTACTAACAAGAGATAATGCACTTGCATAAAGGGTTTGTAACGTTGCATCAGCAAACGAATCAGCACCAGTTTGTGCAGCACCAGCAACATCTGCTAAATCAACATCAGAAGCAGCTAACTCCTTATAATGCTCAGTAACCATATTTTGAGCATATTCAACTAAAGTTCCATATTGAGCTCCAGTAACTTGAAAACCATTATCAGCAGCAACGGCAGTATAAGTGTATGAAGTTGATCCCAAAGTAAAATCAACAGCTTCACCGTTTATTTCTAAACCTTCTAATATTTTAAGAGTCGCACCAGTTCCAACATTTGACCATGACAATGTAAATGATTCACCAACTTCGACAAAATACTTATCTTGTGAAATAATCGAACTTAATGGAGCGTAAACATCCTCACTCTTTTCATAATAACCACTAACAATAACAGGTAAATAAGTCTTACCATTAACACCATCTTGACCGGTAGCACCAGTATCACCCTTTTCACCTTGGTCGCCTTGATCGCCTTTAGCACCAGTATCGCCTTTTGGACCAGTTGCACCGGCGGAACCAGTATCACCCTTATCACCCTTTTCACCTTGGGTGCCACAACTAGTTACTGCACCTACAGTAAGAGCGAGCATGCTAGTAAGGGCTAAACATTTTAATAAATTCTTCTTTTTCATAATTTTTAAAATTTCTCCTTATATAATGGGGTATACCCATCTTATGAAATAATAGATCGCATTAATTGTTTATTTGTGAATAGATATTCGAAATTATCATCATGTCTATACCCAAAAATCGCCTTTTTGCGCTCTATATGACTTAATTATAGATATTTATTTTTACAAGTAAAGAATATTTTGGTGCACTATTTTTTTAATTATACGAGTAGTTCTACATATCTTGTTAATGGTGCATTAAGTGGATAACTCAAAAAAGCTTAAAACTTGTTTTGACACTAATATTATATATAAATAAGGATAGAACACCAATTAGTTTATTAAATTTAAAACACCATAAAGATTAAAAGAAAGAGGAAGATAGTAGCAAACGAAGTATTAAATATTATCTAAACTAGAATAGGAATTATTCAAGATCATCTTTTTTATCAGTAGTGAATTTATGCCATCCAGTCTCAATTCTTTTAAAAGTAAGTTGTAAATCTAACGCTCTAGCAATAAGAATAATAGTATCTAAACGAGGGATTATTTTAAGTTGCTCCATTCTAGCAATAGCTGATTGCTTAACATTAGTAATGGTTGCAAGATCTCTTTGGCTATAACCTTTTTCTATTCTTCTAAATTTCATTGTTCTTATAAGGTTCTTAGCATCTGATTTAATACCAAAGAACATAAACTCATTATAGTTTAAAGACTCTTTTTTCATATTTTTTGCTCCTTTTATAATATTAAGATAGTATTAATTTTTGCAAAATTAGATATTATTTCAAAAAACCATAGTTATTAAAGTAGAAAACGATAACATTAATGTTATCACTTTCATTATATAGCATTAAAAAGTGTTGTAAATAGGCTAATTTTATCAATATTTAGAGAATTTAATCATTTTTAATAATAAAAATACAATTGGACACAATCTTTATGTATATATAAACAAAAAATACATTGATTTAACAAAAAAACTAAAAATAGAATAAATGTTTATAAAATATTTGAAATATATTGTACAAAAATACAAAAACACAAGAATGATATTGAAGTAAAAATTTTGGCATTTTCTCTTCAATCTCTTAGCTATTTTCCGTATCTCTTCATAAGAATAAAAAGGAGGTTTGTGTTTTAATTTTAATTATAATAAATTTAGATTTACTCATATTTATATAAGGCAATATTAATGTCATTCAAATATACGAAAGTAAAAACTCTGTAGTAAAAAATATCAATCCTTCAAACTGAAATAAGGAATTAAAATCCAAACAATAATGTATTATTACTCTGCTTTTATTAGAAAGTTCATTCGCTTTCTCAGCATATGAAGTCTATAATTCAATATATTTATTTTTCATAATTATTTTATCCCTTTTAGTTTGATAATCGAACTTTAATTAACCGAAAAATATCCAACTCAAAAAAATCTTCTTTACAATTCATTATAATGACTATTTGCTTGATCTTAATTTTCAAGGAATTCATAAAAATATGTAGCTGATTTCATTTGCAACTACTTAGAACTAATTTATGTTTGAACCATCATATAGGCATATTATAAAAGATTATACAATTTTATATATTTTTTTAATTCTTCTTTATCTTCTGTTAATCGAATTATTACAATTTGTTTTTCAATCCCATTACCATTCATGGTGCCAATTTCTCATAAACATTAGATAATGATTTTGATGAACACATATGAATAAAATTAAAAATTTGCGATGATTCAATTTATTTTCAAGTTTCATTCAAAATTCTCCATTAATATCGTTTATATTAATATAAGGTATCTTTTGGGACTATATAAACTTCATACTTTACCGAAACTAGCAAATTATAAATCAAATAGTACGCTTTTATCATTATACGAATAAAACAAAAATACATCATAAAAATCATTTGAATTTTTTGCACAAAGAAAGTCACTTGTAATGAAATATTTTTTTATACTCCTTATAACATGATTCATCAATATATTTTTCTATTAAATATTTCTATTTATATCTCTATTGTTATCCTTATCTTTTTTTGTTAAATTATCAATTAGATTATCACAAAAGCACATAATATAATCTGGTACATCAAAGAACTCTGCATCTTCATATGAATAAACATACATGTTTTCAATATGAAACATTTCATTAATAAAATTTAATACAACAGAGTCATATATATTATCTACCATATTTTTTTTATATATATTTCTAATAATACAAATCTTATCAAATTTATTTTTTGTGTTTCTATAATCTTTTATTAATTCTTCATCATTTTTAATTATTTTACTATAAGCATCGTATGAATAGTTTTCATCGTCAAAAATTGTTTTTAATTCACGATTAATATCATCCATTTCTTTATCATCTATTTTTAGATCTTCACCTTTTTTATTAGGTTCTTTATGAAAGTGTATTAAACTACTTAAAATATCGTATATATTTCCTTTATCTTTATTATTAGTCATTGAAAAATAACTTCTTGCTGCAACTATTCTTGCAATCAATGTTCTATTTTCATCTCTTGCAATATTCAGGAAAATTTGTGATGTTTTTACGATATTGTCATATGTTAATTTCTTTTCAGATAATTTAAAGTCTTTTCGCGTTAAATAGTTAAATGATGCCGAATCACGATTTATGATTTTGCATTTTAATAACATTATTAATGTCTCATAATCATGAGTAAGCATAATTGATGTTTTGTTTTTTAATATCCCTTTTTTACTGAACAAATAATTATATATCGCATATTTTTTATTACTATCATATGATGAAACAGGATCGTCAAATATAAGAAGGGTCTTGTCATCTTTTATGTGTTCAATGCAGAATAACAACAAAGATAAACAGTTGGCTTCACCATAACTGAGGAATCGTATTTGATTGTCAATTTTACTAAAATCTTTTGAATCATCACTCTTATAGTAACTAAAAAGAGTATCAAAATGAATATCATCATTTTGTTGAATTCTTACAATATAGGGTATACCAGCTATTCTCATAAATTCATTAATTAATTTCTCATTTTTTTTGATTTTTTTTCTTAATTCGGAATAGGCTATACCAATACTAGCATTCACCTTAGTAATTTCAGCAATAATATCTTCAATTTTATTATTGATAGAATTCGTTATTGTTAGGTCGTCATCCATAGTTAAACAAAAATTAGGATCTAATTTGTTAGATTTTAAAGTCTTTATCAAAATATCAAATTTTCTTTCACGTTTTGCGTCTAAAAACGTTTTTGCTTGTAGGTTTAACAAATAACTAATCTTTTCATATTCTTTACGAAAAAAAGTTCTTCCTTCATTTAATGGCTCCAATATTTCTTCTGTTGCTTTACCTTTATAAGTATTAAGATTCGAAATTGATGTTTTTAAATCTTTATCAACAATAAATTTAGCAGTATTTGTGACAATACTTTGTTCTTTATCATATTCAGCAAATTCTTTTTTTTCATTTAATTTTTTAAGATTTTGAATTTTAGTTAATAAATTACCAGCAAATTCTTGACCACAACAAGGACATATATGATACTTAAAAAAATTTTCATTAGAGTTCATTATCCAACTATACCATTCAGATCTAAATTGCGATAAAACAAAAGTATAATATTCTTTGGGCAATTCTTGTGGTATAGCATTTTTAATAGACATATCACAATTTAAATATTTATTCATCGGAGATTTGCTACTATAAGGAGTTTTCCCTTTCTTGTTTTTAATACATAATTCATTTTCAAAATCATTTCTTAAGTCTGTTAGTTCTTTATATTTACTTTTATAAATTAATTCTTGAATCGCTTTAGTAGATATCGTTATAGAATTCATAAATGTTAAATAATCATCATCGCGAATCAAAATCTCATACGAATCATTTAATAGATCTGTTTGTTTAAAAAGAGTGTTAAAAAAGGAATTATCAAAAATAGCAACTTTGTTAATAGTCGGATTCGAATCATCTATTATTTTAAGTTGAATTTTTTTATCATTTCCTAAAGGATTTAAAATAGGTTCAAGTTCATCTTTTTCAGTTTGATTTCCATAATAATACTTAAATGCTTTAGCAATCGTTGACTTCCCAATTCCATTGTAACCGTATTTAATATTAAGCATGTTGGTGTTAATTTCAAACTCAGCACTATCAAGATTTCCAATATTTTCAAATTTACATTTCATGTCTTCCACCATTTAATCCTTCAATACTGTTTCCAAGTAGTTCGATTTTCAAATATTTATTTTTGACGTTTTCATAATGTAACTATTCAATCCTCCACCTTTCTTTGCTAATAATTTCATATTTTCCACATTTTCTTTGCCACATGTGGCATATGAATATTCATATATGGTTAATGTTCCTTTAAATTTAACATCGATATAATCAAGACCTATAGAATACATCTCAACATTGCTTTTACCATTGATATTTTTATATCTTTTCATTTTATTTCCTCCATATAAAAATTAATAGAGTCATTATCCACATTTTAACTTGCAAAATTATTAATCTTAAAACAGTATACTATGTAATAAAATAATAAATCTTTGCGATTCCTATTTATGATAATCAATAGCTAATTTAAACATATATCACCTAAAAATAAGAACCACTCCCTTAAATTAATAATATATCTGAAGATTAAAATTGTAAACATATAATTTAAAATAAAATCTATGAATTTAAATTAATACGACTCAATCAAATATTTTTTAAATTAAGTTCGTATTAATTTTATAAATTCATCAAAAAACGGATATTTTTTTATGTCAAAGAAGGCATATCAATGAAATATTTTTAATCATAAGTGTTGTTAATAACCTATAATTGGTTAAATATTCCATATAGTATTGCACAACACGTAGTATAATGTATAATGTATATAAGTAAGGAAAAATAATATGTTACTTAAATTCAGTGTTGAAAACTTCAAATCCTACAAAAATAGAAATTCTCTTTTGCTTACCTCTTCTAGCAAAATTAGAACTAAAGAAGATCATGTTTCAAGTCTCAACAAAATTGACATTTTGAGATTTGCTGGTATTTATGGTGATAATGCTAGTGGAAAATCCAACATTATTAAAGCTATGAATTGGTTTAAAATGTTCGTTGGCTTTAACCAAATAATTGATAATTCGTTCTATTTTATCGAAAATGCTGACGAAGATACTGTGTTTGATATTGTTTTTAGTATAGATGATGAAATTTTTGAATATTGTATTTCAATAAGGAAATCAAAAAATATTCATCAACTTATAAATCTAAGTTATGAATCACTAAGATTAATTGGAAATGGTAATAAACGAAGTAAAACCTATTTTGAAATCACTTCAAATAAATCCTATTTCTCTAAAGAACTCGATAAAGAAACCACAACAAAAGTATTTATAAATAGTTATAAGGACACAAAGGCAGTAGTTGGTAGAGCATTTTTAAATTACATTTCGGATTTTGATAAAAATATCATAAAAACTAAAACGCTTGGTAAATTGAGAAAAATTTCAGAATATTTTCGTAATAATATAATTGTCATAGGTTCGGATACATTAAATATTGATTTTATCGAAGATGATAATCTTCCTAAAATTGAAAAATATTTGAAAAAAGTTGATTTAGGCATTGAAGGGATAACAAAAATCAATCTTAAAGATGAAGATTTAAGAAAGTATCTTCCGCAGCCAATTATTGATGATTTATTTCAAAAAATTCGAACGAATATTAGCTCATCTAAATCAATCTTATCAGTAAATAATTATAGTTATTTCTTTCTTGATAAAAGTGAAAATGGCGATATAAAGATTTCAACAATTGAATTTAAACATCGCTATCTAAAAACTCCATTTAAATTTCAAGATGAAAGTGATGGGACAAGAAGATTTTTCTTATTAATGTCTTATTTTTCACATAATAATAGAGAAAAAGTATTTTTCTTAGATGAAATCGAAAAATCTCTACATCCAAATATGGCAAATATTGTCTTAAGTTTCTTTGAAAAAGAAACAAAGGACACAAATACACAATTTATATTCACTTCTCATCAGCCAAAATTCATGGGCGAATTTTTAAGACGTGATGAGATTTATTTTGCCGAGAAGGATAATTACGGAACTAGTATTTTATATCCATTAACAGATTTTAAAACTAGAACCAATACAAATCTCACATTAGCTTTCTTAAATAATGAATTTAGAAAGATTCCAAAAAACGGAGAGGATTTGTTTTAATGGTTCCTGGATTTATTGATAGAGAGTTAAATCTAAAAAGAACAATAAGGGATAAAACACGACATAAGATCTACTTATTATTTGAAGGCGAAAATACTGAACCTCTACTTATAAATCCAATAGTCTCAAATAATGATTATTTTAAAGATGCAAATATAGAATTTAGACCTTTTACAAAAACTGAAAATGATAAAGGTTTATCTTCACCACTTGCTCTAATTAAAAAAGCAAAAAATAAAATAAGTGAATTGATTCGTGATAAAAAGTTCAAATCTGGATATGATAAAATAATCATTTTCTTTGATCTTGATGTATTTGAAAATAATCAAACAGAAATGGATAAGCTATTAAAAGAAAAGACTAATGATATTATTCTTTGCTATACAAACCCAAGTATTGAATTATTTATACTTTTATCTATAAATAATTCTTTTGAAGAAATAATACAGCCAAATGAAAGTAATATATTAGCTAATAATTTTGTTGGTAAAAAAAGATTTATTTTAGATCTTCTTATTAAAAAACTTAAAATTGATCCGAAAAATCATGATGCCAATTTTAGTTTCATCTTAGAAAATATGAAGAATATTATTTATCAATCACGATTCTTGAACACAAAACTAACGCTTGCAGCTAATAAATTAACATGTAATATTCCATATATACTTGAGAAACTCCATGATAATAAATTTGATGATATAGAGTATTAGTTACATAGAATTTATGTAAAAAACCTTGTGTTAATGTAGCATTTTCGTTATTTATATACACTTCTGATATTTTGTTGTATTTAAAATTAAAACTTTTTAGTGTTCTCTTGTTGATTTCGTAATAAAAAGGTCCTCAAAGGACCTTTTATTATTATATTTAACAAAGAAATCTAATTTTTTCTATTCCCACCAGCTAATATAACGAAATAAAGAATTCTAATAAAGAGAATAATGAAATCACTATATAAGTTAAGGGCACAATACATAGCAACGTTATTTGATCCAGCTCCTGATTGACTAATCTTACGGATATTCCACATATCGATCGCTGTAGAAATTAAGATTATGACAATATAGATGGCTTCAATAATCCAATANATNGTGCAATAAGCATCAAAAGCTGATTCAACATGGAAAGCAAATGGAAAGAGGAAGAGATTAACAACAAATAAAACGCCAATTGAAACTAATCCACCAACCATCATTCCAACAACCCAAGTACCTTTACCTTTATATAAGTAACCAAATAGACACATAATTAAAAACATTAAACTAGTAATACCAAGAGTCATAGCTAATAGATTAGGATCACCAACAAAGACCACTAAGCCTGAAAGCATAATTCCCATTAATAAGGCATATAGGATATAAGGAACNGTAATNTTTTTCATNCTCATACGACGGAAGCTAATAAATAAGCTAAGAATTAAAAGTAAAACACCACTCACCATTAAGATGATTAAATAAGTCATCATTTGTGATTCCATGATTTCTGTACTACCATTACTTAAACCATAGAAAAGAGCGTACGAGGCGCCAAGACACGACACAGCACTAATTAAAAGACCAAAAAACATATAAAGAAATACTTTACCAATGAAGCCAGCTGATTGTACAAACGTACTACCTTGCTTGTCATCACCATTATTAAAAACTTGAGATTTTTCTGACATAAGATTTCCTCCTTTTGCAAATAAAGAATATATCAAANGNAATAAAAAATAAAGACTTAATTATTGTGAATAATTAAAAATATTTTAGCCTTTAAAATAAATATCATTTTATCAATTATTTTATATTTTTTATCACAAGAAATTGCATTAAAAAACATCTAGTTTGCGACTAGATGTTTTCATTTTTATGTACTTAATTAAAGAATAATATTTTTTAATAATTCTTTATAAGACTCAATTGTCAGAGATGCTCCACCAACTAAGGCTCCATCAACATTTCTCATATCAAGATATTCACGGATATTGTTTGGTTTAACACTTCCACCATAGATAATACGAATTTTATTAGCCACTTTAACACCAAATAGATCATGAATGGTAAAGCGAATATAGTTACAAATATCTTCCGCAATATCGCTTGAAGCATTTTTACCAGTTCCAATAGACCAAATTGGTTCATAAGCAATAACTACTTTAGCCATTGATTCTTTTTTAACATCTTTAAAACCAGCAACAATTTGTTCTTTGATCCATTCTTTAGTTTTACCAGCTTCAAAGGTTTCAAGTGATTCTCCACAACAATAAATTGGAATCATATCATTTGCTAATAAAGCGATAATCTTTTTATTGCAGGTTTCATTGGTTTCGTTATTATAAGCTCTTCTTTCTGAGTGACCAACAATAGCCCATTGAATACCAATTGACTTAAGCATTGGAATTGAAACTTCACCAGTATAGGCACCACTATTTTCATAGTGTACATTTTCACTAGCGACAATTAGACGATTTCTAACAATTCGCTTAACAGCAAGTAAGTCAATATATGGACAAGCAATACCAACATCAATCTTATTAGATTTAGCAAGAGAAGTTATGGGTCTTGTTTGTTTAGCAAATTCAATAGCTTCTGGAAGAGTCTTATTCATCTTCCAGTTGCCCATTAATAATTTTCTTCGTTTGAACATATAATAATTATCCTATGATATCAATTCCTGGAAGATGACCATCATTTTCAATCATTTCAAGAGAGGCTCCACCACCCGTTGAAACATGTGAGAATTTTGTATCATAACCTAATTGTTTAGCAGCAGCGGCACTATCACCTCCACCAATTACGGAGAAAGCGGATTTATTATCGGTAATTGCTTTACAAATAGCTTCAGTACCTTTAATAAAATCAGGATTTTCAAAAACACCCATTGGACCATTCCAGAAAATAGTTTTTGCGGTAGCAATAACTTTCTTATAGTTCTCAATAGTTTTTGGACCAACATCTAATCCTTCAAAACCATCATCGATATCACCCTCAACTGTTTTTACAGTAGTATAGGTATCAAATCCATTAGCTTCAATAGTATCAACTGGAAGTAAGATCTTACCAGAATCAAAACACTTTTTAGCATATTCTAATTGATCATCTTCACATGGAGAATTACCAATCTTTTTGCCAAGCGCTTTTAAGAAGGTATAAGTCATGGCCCCACCAATTAAAATCTTATCGCATTTTTTGAGTAAACTATCAATAACCTTAATCTTATCACTGACTTTAAAACCACCAAGAATAGCAATATATGGATGATTCTTACCAGTTACACAAATATTAAGATTTTTAACTTCTTTTTCCATTAAGAATCCTAAAGCAACAGGTTTACCCTCTTTCTTTAAGATTTCAGGAACACCATATGTAGAAGCATGGGCACGGTGAGCGCTACCAAAAGCATCCATGACAAAGCCATCAAAATTCTTAGCCCAATCTAAACTTAATTCAGGTTTATTCTTAGCTTCACCTTTTTCATAACGAGTATTTTGAACAAGTAATACTTCGCCATCTTTTAAAGCATTAATAGCATTAGTTAATTCTTCACCATGAGTAGCTTTAGTGAAATAAACATGAGTAGGAGCTAATAATTTCTTAACTTCTGGATAAACAAGTTCCATATCATTCTTTTTCATTTGATCAGCAATTGTCGCATCATCGACTTTACCCCAATCCACTTTTCCAAGATGGGACATTAAAGTAACCTTTGCTCCAGCTTTAACAAGATAGTTAATGGTTGGTAAAGCAGAAACAATACGGTTATTATCACGAACAACATTTCCTTTTAGAGGAACATTGAAATCAACACGAACAAGATATTTTTTACCTTTAAGATCTTTTAAATTTTCAATAGTATTCATAAAATTTCCTTTCTTTGAATAAAAAGCACCCTTGTTCTAGCAAGAGTGCTTAATTAATTTAAGTTAATTATTTGCAACCAAGTACTTTTGCCATAACTTCAGCTAATCTAATATATTGGCAAGTATAGGAGTACTCATTATCGTACCAAGAAATAATTTTAACAAGTTCGGTTCCATCTGGACTCTTTAAAATCTTAGTACCAGTAGCATCAAAATAGCTACCTTCAGTAATACCGACAATATCGCTTGAAACGATTTCATCTTCAGTATAACCTAAAACACCTTTAAGTTCTTTTTCAGAAGCTTCTTTCATTGCAGCATTAATATCAGCAGCTGTGACACCTTTAGTCTTTAAGACAAGAGATAAATCAACAAGTGATCCATCTGGGACTGGTACACGAATAGCTCCACCATTCATTCTTCCGGCTAAGGAAGGAATGACTAAACCAATAGCTTTAGCAGCACCGGTGGAAGTTGGAACAACGTTAGCAGCTCCAGCTCGACCACGACGTAAATCACCTTTAGCAAGATCAAGAATTGTTTGATCATTAGTGTAAGCGTGAACAGTAGTCATATAACCAGCATCAACACCCCATTTATCTTCAATAATCTTTAAAACAGGAGCTAAGCAGTTAGTAGTACAAGAAGCACCACTAATAACTTTCATATCTTTAGTAAGTTTATCGGTATTAACACCATAAACGAAGGTTGGAGTTTCATTATCGCTTGGAGCGCTAATTACAACACCTTTGGCACCATTAGTAATATGGATTTGAGCATCTGCTTTACCTTTAAAACGACCAGTACATTCAAGAACGATATCAACACCTAATTCACCCCACTTTAATTCAGCAGGATCTTTTTTATTTAAAATTGGAATAGTTTTGCCATCAAAAATAATGACATTCTTTTCTTCATTATAGCTAATCTTATCAGGCATGAATTGACCATGAGTGGTATCATATTTCAAAAGATAAGCTAATGTTTTAGCACCGACTAAATCATTAATAGCAACGACTTCAAATTTTCCGCTCTCGACACATCTACGGAAGGCGAGTCTTCCAATACGACCGAATCCATTAATTGCAACTTTAATTGCCATATTTCTTCCTCCATTTAGATTCACAAAGATTTATTAATCTTTTGCATTAGTATTATATTAGATTTAAAGATATAAATAAAGTTAAACGATTAACTTTTGTCGTTTTTTTTAGACTAAATAGTTGAAAATTCTAAAATTATAAAAAAACTATAGATTATTATCCTTAATTACTTTTAAAGCATAATCGAGAATTGGGACTTCACGAGCATAAAGTAAACTACCTAATTTAGTATCTTTATTTTTATTATAGAAATTGATTGCTTCTTGATAGGTTAGTTTTAAAGTTTTTAAATGATAGATGTTTTTTTCGTCTAGAGTAAGATGCTTTTCACCTTTAGAGAGAACTTTACAAAGAAAATAGTTATTTAAGTTTGTACGATAAATAAGGTTATATTGATCTTTTACTAAACCAAGATAAGCAAGTATGGTGACTTCAAAACCTAACTCTTCTTTAAGTTCTCGGCGAATAGCTACTTCTAAACTTTCATCTTTTTCAACTCCCCCACCAGAAGTTTCAATGAAATTAAGTTTACCAAATTCATCATCACGAGAAGGATTCTCAAAATAAAAGTTATGTTCACTATCAAAAACAATTGCTCTTACAATATTTCTTTCGTGAGTTGTTTTTATATATGGCCAACTAGTATCTTTTAATTCAAGATTTAAAGGATTAATATCAAGCATATTATCTAAAGATTCTTATACATGATGATTAGAATTTCTTTACAAATATCACGACATTTATCAGTTATATTTTCAAAATAACCATAAATTCTTTCATCAAAACGAGTTTTATCATAACGGTCACCTGATACATAAAGAGTATGTACTTCATTTTCATATAGATGATCCATATTAGTTTCATCAGCTTTTACTTGATCAATTAAAGGATAAATAACGTTTTTATCCGTAATATGATTAAAGTTCTTTAAAACAAGTAAAAGATGTTCCATACATTTATGGGCACTATCAATAAAATCACTAGTTTTTGGTGGTAAAGCTTTATAGTTACGTAAATACATTTTGTAACTTATTTCATCAATAGCATCAGTTAAGTCATCAATAGCATCAAGCAAAAGAAAGATATCTTCTCGGTCAATAGGCGTAATAAATTCTTTAGCAAGATTTTCTTCAATTATCTCTTTTTCATCATCAGCATGATGTTCAATTGCATGAACATCATTTTTAAGTTTGAGTAAATCCATATCAGGCTTAAAATTTTTCATTCCAACACTTAAAGTCTCGAAACAATTCATTGAAAGACATCCAAGTTGATAGAAACTTTCGTAAAAATAATTTGATTTTTTGTTTTTTCCAAACATATATTGTGCTCCTTTACTATGTTAATCCTGGAATACTTAAAAATATTAAAGTAAATATATAACCAATTAGACCGGCACCGGGAAAAGTGCAAATCCACGTTAAAACCATTTCGCCAGCAATATTCCAATTCACCTTATTTAATCCTTTAGTCGCCCCTACTCCTAAAATAGAAAAACTCTTAACTTGGGTAGTACTTACTGGAATTCCAAAGAAGGTTGCTAAGAAAATGCCTATCGCACTAGTTGCATCAGTGGCAAAACCTTCATATGGTTCAAGATGGGCCATTCCCATACCAACTTTCTTAATGATTTTATATCCTCCAATTGAGGTTCCTATACCCATAACTAAAGAAACAATTAAAGCAAGATACCAAAAACTTGGATCATTAGAAATGGTAATTATTGTATCTGGATTATCGATTTGACTTGCAAGTTTAACCGCTAAAAAGAAAACACCAACAAACTTTAAGCCATCTTGCGCACCATGCACAAAAGCCATTGCGGCTCCACTACCAATTTCTGCATATTTAAAGAAAGGTCTTGTATGATTACGATTCATTTTATGACAAATTAAAACAATCAATTTATCCACACACCAACCAACAACAAAACCAAAAATACATCCAAGAATTAAGCCATAGATAACAAAAGCCCATGAACTATCATAACCAAATTTAATTTCGACTCCTTGATAACCAAGAGTCATCGCCGCTAAACCAGCCCCAGTAATTCCCGCAATTAAAGCATGTGATTCACTACTTGGAATACCAAACATCCAAGCAATAACTCCCCAGGCAATAACTCCTATCATTCCTGCACATAAAGCATTTAAAGCGACTGAATAATTTTCACCAAAGTCCACCATGTTAGCAATCGTTTCGGCAACAGCGCTACTAGTAAAAAACATCACCAGGACGCCAAGAAAATTAAAGATAGCCGCCATTATAATAGCTTTTTTTGGGCGAATCACTTTTGTTGATATACAAGTTGCAATAGCATTAGGAGCATCAGTCCATCCGTTAATAAAAACAACTCCAAGAATCATTAACGTTGTGAAAATGAGACTTGGATGTTTTGCCATTAAAGAGAATAATTCAATAATGTTCATCTTNANTATTATAATTTCTTAGGGTTTTTACTTAAAGCATTTTCTAATTCTTATATTAATTATTTGGTGTTTTACTTTTCTTTTTTAGGAAAAAGGTATTTAATTTTTATTAGATAACTGAGGTAAAAATATGAAATACGAAAACATTAAAAAAGAAGACGTTGAAGTTTATAATGCAATTGAAAACGAATTACATCGTCAAGAAGATAATATTGAGTTAATTGCTAGTGAAAATTTTGTAAGTAATGCCGTTCTTGAAGCTTGTGGAAGCATTATGACTAATAAATATGCTGAAGGTTATCCTGCTAAAAGATATTATGGCGGATGTGAATATATNGATGTGGTCGAAAATTTAGCTATTGAAAGAGTCACAAAACTTTTTAATGTTAAATATGCTAATGTCCAACCTCATAGTGGCAGCCAAGCCAATATGGCCGTTTACCGTGCCTTATTAAATAAAGGTGATCGTGTTCTTGGAATGGGATTAGACGCTGGAGGCCACTTGACTCATGGTTATAAATTATCTTTTAGTGGCCAAGATTATGAGTGCTTTAGTTATGGAGTTGATAGAGAAAAAGAAACCCTCAATTATGATGAAATTGAAAAACAAGCCTTAGAAATTAAACCAAGAATGATTATTGCTGGAGCTAGTGCCTATCCTCGTGCAATTGATTTTAAACGTTTTAAAGAAATCGCCAATAAAGTTGGAGCATATCTTTTTGTTGATATGGCTCATATTGCTGGTCTAGTAGCCGCAGGATATCACCAAAATCCTTGTGATTATGCTGATGTAGTAAGTTCAACTACTCATAAAACTTTAAGAGGACCAAGAGGTGGAATTATCCTTACTAATAATGAAGAAATTATTAAGAAAATTAATAAAACAATCTTCCCAGGTACACAAGGTGGTCCATTAATGCATATTATTGCGGCTAAAGCTGTCGCTTTTAAAGAAGATTTAGAACCAAGTTTTAAAGAATATGCTAAACAAGTTATTTTAAATGCTAAAGCCTTATCGGAAGAATTAAAAAATCTTGGTTATCATATAGTAAGCGGCGGTACCGATAATCACTTATTATTAGTGGATGTTTATAATGGTTCTGGAATTACTGGAAAAGAAGCAGAAACTATGCTTCATAATGTAAATATTACTTGTAATAAGAACACGATTCCAAATGAAAAGTTATCACCAACAATCGCTAGTGGGATTCGTCTTGGAACACCTGCGATGACTTCTAGAGGTCTTAAAGAAGAAGATTTTAAAAAGATTGCACACTTAATTGATGGATGTCTTAAAAAGACTCTAGATGATGAAGAAATAAAAGCGGAAGTTAAAAAGATTACTAGTAAATATCCATTATGGTATTAATAAAAATCCGTTGAGAACATCAACGGATTTTATTATAAAATAAATTAGCTTTATTATCTTTAGCAAAGCCTGTTTTCGGATCTAGTTTAATTGCGACTTTAACTTTTTTCCCGGCCATCTTAAAGATGTCTTCGTTTTCTTTTCCATTTAAAATATCTTCACAAATCTTTTTCATATCAATAAATAGATTATTTGAAGAAGTTTTAGGAAGATGAGAGAATAAAATATTATTATATTTTCCTTCAACTCTAGGAATATACCTTAATAATTCATCATAATACTCTTTAACAGTTGAAGAATCACCAAGAAAGATAAAAGTCGAAGAATTACAAGCATCTCCGGTAAATAAAATTTTATCTTCTCTAATTAAAAATGTCATACTTCCTTGCGTATGGCCTTTAAAAGGAATCGCTTCAACATGCAAATCACCAAGATCAAAAACTTTGCCATCTACTAAATCAATATAGTGATTATACTTATTAGTTTTAATATCTTTAAAGCGTAATTTAATTGGGGTGACTTTAAGTTGTTTAACACCCATATTATCAAAGAGTTTAATAAAGAGTTTCTTAGTTTGAAGTTTAGCAATTTTAAAATCGTTTTTATTAAGATAAATTTCCTTATCAGTAAAGTGTCCAGCTCCACTTGCATGATCAACGTGTCCATGAGAAAGAGCAACAGAATATGGTAAAGAAGTGAGTGAATCAACGACTTCTCTAATATTGCCTTCTCCAGCACAAGTATCAATTAATAGCGCACTATTCTTACCAATTACTAAATAAGCAAATTCTTTGGTTATTCCTAAAATTCGATATAGATGATCATTTACTTTTTCAACTTGATAGAATTTATTTTCCATAGTTTCTTATTCCTATCTAATATTATAATACTATTACTACTTTATCTTTTTTAAAATAAGAGAATTCATCTTGAGTTTAAATTTAGTTACAAAAAAATAAAAACACCGATTTTATCGGTGTTATTTTACTAATGGAGCTTCCAGACGGATTTGAACCGCCGGTCGTTGAGTTGCAGTCAACTGCCTTACCAGCTTGGCTATGGAAGCACTTAAATCGCTTTATTAATATATCATAAAGGCACCTTTATATCAATAAAAATAAACCTACGAAATGAAGTTCGTAGGTTTATTATTTAATCTTCTTCTCGTAATTTTTTACGATGTTTAATTCGGGCTTTTTTAATGAGTTGATAACTACCAAGATAACCAACAAATAAAACGATAGCTAGAATTACGATAATTGTAACCCAAATTGGTAATGGATTGACTTTAACATTTTCCCACATGGAGACAATATTATCATTAGCAGAACCAAAATCTTTCATTATACATAAGTGATTGATTTCACTTTCTTCTGGATATTGCGCATGTAATTGACGTTTGACTTGTTCTTCATCGCAATGAATAATTGGATCACTTTCAGGATCAGTTAAAGTTCCTTCAAAGAAATAAGTTAAATCATAATCAACCGCATTTGCTTCATCTTCGGAGTCATACCAATCATGAACTTGACTAAGAACTTCATCTCCTGCTACAAAGGGCGTATAGCCAATATAGTCCATATTAGCAGCCGCATTTTTTGGAATGGAAAGAAAATCTAGTAAAGCATAAACCGCACTTAAATTTTCACCAGTACAAGATTCAGGAATACACCAACCATCAAACCAAATATTTGCCCCATAACTTGGTAAAGAGTAATAGAAATATTGATCATATTCTTCGGCTTGATACATTGAATAAACTGCATCACCACTCCAAGCTAAGTTAATACCAACTTTACCAGTAACAATATCGGTTTTACCAGTATCAACTTCAAAACCATAAATACGCGATTTAAGTTCAATAAGAGCTTCTTGAACTTTCTTAATGGTAGCATCATCACTACGATTAAAAATTTCATTAATATCTTTTTTATAAGTCTCTAGAGAAATATCACCAGCCTCATACTCTTCTTGTAAGGCTTTAAACTCATCATTATAAACATGCATAATACCCATGGAATAAGTATCACGAATACTATCTTTTATTGAAGCAATACGGGCATAGTCATCATTTTCCCAAAGTAAGTTCCAAGCATCTGGACGAGAAAAATCATTGATAACTGTTTCTTCATCATACCCAGCATTAACAAGGGTTTTAGCGCCAGGATTATAAACAAGACCAAGCGTTCCCCACATATAACCACATCCATAATCATAAAGAGTTCCTTTTGATAAATCATTATTATCAATGTTTACGGCTTTAAGATTATCGAGTAAGAAAGGAGAAGCATATTTTGAATATTGAATTAAACGACTATAATCAATCTTTTGAATACGAGTAGACTCTAAACCATCAAGATTAAGGGCCAATTTTTGAATCATGTAATCACTTGGACACATCATATCATAACTTGATTTATTGAGTTTTAACTCGTTATACATTGTTTCAGGAGTATCAAAAGTATCATAGATAACTTTGACATTCTTGGTTAAACCATAAAGNTTCTTATTTTCATCGGTATTAATATATTCNTCAAATTGATCAATCATATCTGGTTCTTCATAACCATTTTCAGGATCATTTTGATAGATATAGTCTGCCCAATTATAAACATGAAGATAAACTNTATCGCTATTTTCTCCACTGGTAGCACAACTTGAAAGAGAGCCACAAATTATTAATANAGTTGCTAATTTNAAAGCTATTTTTTTAATATTCATATTAATACTCCCTCCCTTTTCTTCTTTTAATCTTATGAGATTGTTTATTGTTATAAATCGTAATTAAGATTGCCGCCACAATAACACAAATAAAGATAATTGTTGTTAAGGCACGTAACTCAATTGGAATTGATTTTTTCTTAATGACCGATTGAATATAAGTAGATAAGGTTTGAATAGATTCGTTTCCATTAAGTAGTCCAGGACCACGAGTAAAGATGCTAACAATAAAGTCATCAAGAGAGAGCGAAATTGAAAGCATAAAACCACTTAAAATACCTGGCCATAATTGCGGAACTAGTACTTTAGTTAATGCACGACGAGGAGAAGCTCCAAGATCGAGCGCAGCTTCATAAAGAGATGGATCAAGTTGTTGCAACTTTGGTTTAACATTGAGGTAGACAAATGGCGCACATAAAACAGTGTGACCAATAAGTAAAGTCCAAAAACTAAAAATTTGCGCTCTAAAAATATATTGACCAACAAGCACAAAAACAAAAGTTAATGAAAGCGCAATAACAATTTCCGCATTAACAACTGGAATTTGATTGATATTTTCAATAGCTGCACGAGTTTTCTTATTTGCATAAAATGTACCAATGGCTCCAATTGTACCAAGTAAAGTAGAAAGAGCAGCGGCGACAAGGGCTAAAATAAGCGTATTACCACAAGCAATCATAATATCTTCATTAGCAAAGAGATTTTTATATAACTCAAGAGTAAATACGCCATTCCATTGGCCTATTTGACTAGTAGTTGTAAAAGAATAAGCAATCAAAACAAGGATTGGTACATACATCAAGAAGAGCATGAAATAAATGAAAAAGTTTGCTAAAAATTTCTTTACCATTTGGAGCCCCTCCCTTCATCTTTTTCGGTGAAGTTACGAGTAAGTAACATGGAAACACCGACTAAAATAAGCATTAACATGGCCATGAAACTACCTTCTGACCATTGAGAATTGGTAAATGAAAGGTAAATTGAGTTACCAAATAAAGTAATTTTTCCTTCACTTAAAACATCACTAATAACATAACTTGACATCGTTGGCATAAAGACCATCATTGCAGCACTTACAATTCCTGGAATTGATTGAGGAATAATCGATTTGGTAAAGACTTGATAACGATTACAACCAAGATTGATTGAAGCTTCAATTTGCGATTTATCTAGTTTTAACATTGCACTATAAAGTGGCAAGATAACAAAAGGTAAATAGTTATAAACAAGACCAATCATGGTGGCAAGATAAGGATCATTTCCACCACTAATTCCCATCCAAGTTAAAACATCACGTGTCGCCCATGTTCTTAAAACAAAGTTAATCCACATTGGCGTAACAAAAAGCATAACAATAACACCATTAGAATTATATTTCTTGTTTGCAAGTAAATAAGCAATTGGGTAACCAATAATTAAACAAATAATTGTATTCAAAATAGAAAACATTAACGAATTAACTAAAACATTTAATTTGCTTGTTGATGAAAAGAAACTAAGGAAAGCGGATATCGTAAAGTTGCCACTTACATCCGTGAACGCATAGTAAACTATCATCAAGATTGGCAGAATAACAAATAGTATTAAAAATAATGCGTAAGGGATGCAAAGAAATCTTCTTTGAAACCTAAATTTCATATTCGGCTACCTCTTTTTTAAGACGTAAACGGATATCACCTTTTTTAACGCTAATACCAACTTTATCATGTAAATTGTAAGTATATGGAGTATCTAAAACAAAATCTTCTTCGGTTTCGGTACGAACAATAACTCGATAGTGATCACCAATATAAACAAGATCAACAATTTGACCTACGGCTTCACAATCTTCACTATTAATATCATCAACAATATTAATTCGATCAATATCAATCTCAGCGACAACATCAGCATTCTTTAAATCATATTTCTTTTTAGTTTTAGCCACATATAAATAGCCATCTTCTTCAAGTTTGCTATTTGGAATTAATTGAGTAACATCACAAGTGAATGGACGTTCATCAATCATCACTTGATTATTATTATTAATATAGGCATCGGTATAAATATTGGTTTGGAATGATTTCTTCATAATATGAATTCCATTAGGCTCAATTTTTACACCAAATTCGGTATTTAAAGGATAATCAATTGAAGATTTAACCATTAATTCATTTTTGCCAATCATCATTGTATATTGATAGTTCACACCTTTAAAAACTTTAGTAGTAATAATTCCAGTTAATTGTCCTTTGAGTGGTTTAGTAATAATAACGTCTTCAGGACGAACGACCACATCAACCTTTTCATTTAATGGATAGTCATCTAAACATTTAAAGTCGTGATTAAGAAAACGAACAAGTTTCTTGCCAATCATTGTGGCATTATAGATATTTGATTCACCAATAAAATCAGCGACAAAAGCGTTCTTTGGTTCATTATAGATATCCATTGGTTTACCAATTTGTTGAATTTGACCATCTTTCATGACCACAATCGTATCAGACATCGTTAAGGCTTCTTCTTGATCATGAGTAACATAAATAAAAGTAATCCCTAATTTATTATGCATTTCCTTTAATTCAAGTTGCATATCTTTACGCATTTTTAAATCAAGGGCTCCAAGAGGTTCATCTAAAAGAAGAATNTCAGGTTCCATAATAATAGCTCTGGCAATGGCCACACGTTGTTGTTGACCACCACTAAGAGTGGATATATCACGATCTTCAAGCGAATCAAGATCAACAATCTTTAAAGCTTTAGCGACTTTCGTATCAATTTCTTTATCAGTTAATTTCTTGTAGCGATAGAACTGCTCAGGAGTTTCTTTTGCTACTTTAATTTTTTCTTTAATTTCCGCTAAAGTTTTTGTTTTTTCTTCAAGAGGCATATCTTTATCGCTTTTAACGTAATGATAGTCACTCTTTAAATCTTTAATCTTTAAATGATTTATTTTTAATACTGGTTTACCATCTTCGCCATTCACTGGGATTGGAATTTTTTTAAGACGTAAACCAAAAGCTACATTATCATAGACATCGAGATGAGGAAATAAGGCATAGCGTTGAAAGACCATATTAATTGGTCTTTTATTTGGTGGCATACGAGTAATTTCTCGTCCTTTAAGATAAACTTCACCAGTTGTTGGAAAATCAAATCCAGCAATCATTCTTAGGGTAGTTGATTTTCCACAACCACTAGGTCCTAATAGAGTAACAAATTCACCCTTATTCACATAAAAATTAAAATCATCAACGACAGTCACACCATCGAAGACCTTAGAAATGTGTCTAAGGTCAATAATGTAATCATTATCGGCCATGGTAGCGCCTCCAAAAATTTAATTTTTTGGCCCAAATTAGGTGCCTGAAATATGTATAAAATATAATCTCAATTTTTATTTAATGCAATACCCTTTTTATAATATTTTTTACACACTTTTTTGATATTTTTTTTCGTTAAAATTAAAAAGAAAGATTTAATCAATTGAATTAAAATTTTTAGAGCATTTTTCACCCTTTTTATTATTAAGTTGCTATTAGCAAACTAGAAGATTTCTTCCCTAATAATGGTTTCTTCTTTACTTGGCCCGACACTAATTAAAGTCGCCTTCACTCCTAAAAAATTTTCAATGAAAGAAATATAGTCTTTAGCGTTTTTTGGTAAGTCATCATAATTTCTAATTTTAGAAAGATCTTCACTCCAACTTGGGAAAGTTTTATAAATTGGTTCAACACGAGATAAAACATCTAAATCAGCAGGATAGTAATCAATTTCTTTATTATCTAATTTATAAGCCACACAAACCTTAATCTCTTTAAGCTTTGTTAAGATATCAAGTAACATCAAAGCAATATATTTAAAACCATTTACATTTTTACTATATTCAAGTTCAACAAGATCTAACCAACCAACACGACGAGGACGATGAGTAACTACGCCATATTCATGAGCTTTCTCACGAATAAGATTACCTAGTTCATTATTTTGTTCGGTTACAAAAGGACCTTCACCAACTCTCGTGGTATAACTTTTAACAATACCAATAACGCCATCAATATAACCAAAACCAATTCCACTACCAGTAAGCGCTCCTCCAGCAATGGTATTACTACTTGTTACATAAGGATAAGTCCCAAAATCAACATCTAACATGGTCCCTTGCGCTCCTTCAAAAAGAATCTTTTTCTTTTCTTTTCTAGCTTTTGCTAAAAGAGAAATAGTATCTTTAACTAAAGGTTTAATAACTTCCATGACTTGATGATACTTTTTAATCGATTCATCATAATTTATTGGTGTTCCACCATAACTTACAATTTCTTTATTCTTTTCACTTAAATGAGCTTTATAGATACTATCAAAATCACTTCGCACAAAATCAGAAAAACGTATTGCATCACGAGAAGTTTTATCAGTATAGCAAGGACCAATTCCTTTTTTAGTCGTACCGATTTTTTTATCAGCTAAATAGTTTTCTTTAAGACCATCTAAGGCAAGATGATATTCAAGATCAACACTTGCTCTTGAAGAGATAACTAAGTTAGTACAATCAAATCCCGCTTGCTTAAGATTTACGATTTCTTCATATAAAGCTAAGGGATTAACAACCATTCCATTAGCAATAATATTTAAAGTTTTGCTATTAAAAATTCCACTAGGAATCGTTTGAAGATGAAAAGTTTCTCCATCAAAAACTACACTATGTCCAGCGTTATTGCCACCTTGATAACGAACAACTATATCAGCATGATTACTTAAATAATTAGTAATCTTACCTTTTCCTTCATCTCCCCATTGAGCCCCAACGATTACAACACTTTTATTCATAATTAGATTCCTGCTTTCTTATAAATCTTCTCAATATTTTTAAAAACATAATCGTAATTAAAAAGTGCTTCAATTTCTTCTTTTTGTATTAAAGACATTATATATTTATCATTTAAAATTAAATCTTTTAAATTAGTCTTGCTTTCCATCGCTTTAAAAGAAAGTTTTTGAATATAATCATAGATATCTTCACGACTATTATTACTATTTTCAATTAAGAAATTTAAAACTCTTCCACTATAGATAACTCCATAAGTAGAATTAATATTTTCAAGCATCTTATCTTCATGAACGATTAAAGTAGAAATAATTTTATTCATTCTTCTTGTCATATAACTAACAAGATTAAGGTCATCTGGAAGATATAATCTTTCCGTTGAAGAGTGCGAGATATCTCTTTCGTGCCATAAAGCATTATTATCAAGGGCTACTAAATAGCTTGTTTTAACAATGCGAGCTAATCCAGAAATATTTTCACAACCAATTGGGTTACGCTTATGAGGCATTGCACTACTACCTTTTTGTTTAGTATCAAAATATTCATTTACTTCGTTAATTTCCGTTTGGGAAAGTAATCTAATTTCAGTTGCCATCTTTTCATATAAACTAGCAATAAGCGATAAAGTAGCTACATAACCCGCTAAACGGTCACGAGATAAGACNTGCGTGGAAACATATGAACGATGAAGATCAAGTTGATTGGCAACAATCTCTTCNACTTCATATGGTAAATTAGCATAATTTCCTACGGTTCCCACTAATTTTTGCCACTTCGACATTTATTCTTTCATTATTAAAACGTTCGATATCACGATCTAATTCATCGATATATTGAATCCACTTTAATCCAAAACTAGTAACTTCAGCGTGGATACCATGAGTTCTACCAATGATTGGGGTAAATTTATATTGAATCGCTTTTTTAACTAAAGTTTTACGTAATTGAATTAAATCATTATAAATAATTTCGTTTGCGGCTTTTAAATCGATACCTAAAGCCGTATCCACAACATCAGTGGAGGTTAAATTATAATGAATCCACTTCTTTTCTTTACCTAATTTTTCACTTAAAGAACGAGTAAAAGCAATTACATCGTGTTTTGTTTCAACTTCTAGATAATTAATTCTTGTAAGATCAACTTTCGCACTATCTTTAATTTTTAAATAGTCAGTTTCAGGAACAACCCCAAGTTGAACATAGGCTTTTAAAACGGCAAGTTCAACTTTTAAGAATGATTCATAACGATTTTCTAAAGAAAAGATATTAGATATTTCTTTAATTTCATAGCGTTCTATCATGATTATTCTCCTTTAAATCAACAAGTANTTAAACTGCTTTTATTGCTTTTAAGACTAATCAAACAAAACAAAAACAACACAAAAAAATATAGCANTATTTATCTTATTTATCAATTGTTTAAATATTGCTTATTCATTTTCCTTATGCTACAATAATTTGCGCTGGTCCTATAGCTCAGCTGGATAGAGCAACAGCCTTCTAAGCTGTGGGTCAGGCGTTCGAATCGCCTTAGGATCACCAAATTAATTAAAAGATGCTTGATANCCAAAGTATCAAGCTTTTTTTATACATAAAATAAGACGAAAAACATTTATTCTAATAAGNNATTTTTTGAATTATTTTCAAAAAGAGCATATAAAACCCGTTATTTTTATAAAAAAAATAAAAATGCTTAAAAATTGTGCTAAAATTATAAGAAATTGGAGGAAGTTTTCATATATGAAACTTTTCAAAAAGGCGATAGCTGAATTAATAGGCACTTTCGTCTTGGTAGTTCTTGCATGTGGTACAGCTTGTGCCCTTAATGCTTGGAACGCAACAAGTACCTTAGATTTAGCCGCCAAAGATGCCGTTATAGCTCTAGCATTTGGTCTTAGTTTAGCTGNCATGGCCTATAGTGTTGGAAATATCTCTGGTTGTCATATTAATCCTGCCGTATCTTTTGGTGTTTATATTTTCAACTTATTGAAACCAAAAGAGAAACGAAATTTCAGTTTTGTTGATCTTCTCGTTTATGTTTTAGCACAAATAATCGGTGCTTTCATTGCTTGCTATTGTCTTTTATTAATCTTTGGTGATTCATCAGGCTTTGGTGCTAACCAAGCTAGTTCCATTCTTATTAGTCAATCTAAATACTATTTAACTAATGCTTTAGGAATTGAAACCTTATTAACGGGAATTTTTGTTTTCACCATTCTTGGTGTTACAAGTACTCCTAAATATGAAAAATGTGCTGGTTTAATTATTGGTTTAACCTTAACTCTCGTTCACTTAATTGGTATTCCATTAACTGGAACTAGTGTTAATCCTGCTAGATCAATTGCTCCAGCAGTATTTGCTTATTTATTTGGTGGNGACTCTACCCCACTTAATCAACTTTGGATTTTCATTGTTGGNCCATTACTTGGTGCTTTAATTGCCGCCTTACTTTATTGGTTTATCTCTTATGAAGAAGTTAAAGAAGAACCTGTTAAAGAAGTAGCTGTCGCTACTGCTCNTAAAGAAGAAGTTAAAGAAACTCCTAAAAAGNAAAAGAAAGTAGTTCTTCCAGTCNNTCAAGAAAAAGAAGTTAAAAAGACTACTGATTTANCGAAACTTAAAATTGAACGTGTCGCTTTTGAAATAAAATTACGTAAAGCCGATAAAGATATAAAAGTTAAATATAAAGCTCTTCAAGAAGAACTTGAGAGTTATGGTTTAAAGAGTCGAATTAGTTTTGAAGGAGATACCTACCGCTTACATCGTATCGCTTATGTCTTTATCACTATTCGTGGTAAAACCCTTAAAGTTTATTATCGTTTAGATCCTAAGAAATATCTTGATTCACCAATTCCTGTTAAAGATGAAGGTGATAAGAAAAAATATGCGGAGATTCCTGCTGTATTAAAAGTTAGAAGTGATCTTAGTGGAAGAAGAGCAATTGATCTTGTTAAAGAGACAATGGATAATGCTAAAATTGTTAAATTGAATAGTAAAGACGATAATAAAAACGAAGACGATAAAAAATAATTAGTTGTAAAAATTTATTAATACCTTCTAGAAAAACTCTAGAAGGTATTTTTAATCTTTATAAATTGATTATTACTCCTTAATTAAGATGGTAATTAGCTCTTTTAACTTTCGTTATTTAAAAAACATCTAAAAGCAATTATAATAATTCTATGAGAAACAAATACATTATTGTTGGAGCTGGTAAACTAGGTAGTTATATTGCCAATTCTTTATCACTTAAAGGTGAAGAAGTAATCATTATTGATTCGAATAAAGAGCGAATCAATTATCTACCNATCACTTATAGTGGTTTAACAGTCGTTGGAGATGCTACACTACTTGATACTTTAGAAAATAATCATATTAATAGTTGTAANTGTTTGATGTGTTTTACNAGNGATGACAATACAAATATCTTTATTTCACATTTAGCAAAAGTATTTTTTGAAATACCAAATATTATTATTCGTTTAAATGATCCAATAAAGAATATACTAGTTGAACAACTTGGTATTAAAACCATTTCACCGTTTTTTATGTCAATTAATGAAATAGATAAAATAATTAAGGGGCTTAAATAGTATGAAAATTGTCATTTGCGGAGGCGCAAACCAAGCTGCTTATATTATTAATATGTTTCAGAAAGATAATCGACATCACNATAAACTAATNGTNATTAATGATGATGAAGAAACAAGNGAAACTATTTCTAACCGCTTTAAGATTCCNGTGATTGTTGGAGATTATACAAAAGCCTATATTCTTGATGATGCAAATATTGTTGGTAGTGATATATTTATTACTTTAGGTCATGAAGATTGTGATAACTATGTTGCTTGTCTTCTTGCTAAAAATGTCTATCGTTGCAAGAAAGTTATTAGCGCCGTAAGTAACCCTAGTAACGTTTCAATTTTTAAAAGATTAGGAATTGATAGTGCTATTTCTTCTTCNTTTTTAATTGGTCAATCGATTAGAAACGAAAGNAATATTGAAGATGTCTTTAAAACTTTGTCGATTGAAGATGATAAGATTAAAATTATCGAAGTNGATGTTAAATCAAGTTACGATATTTGTAATAAAGAATTAAAAGATATTGAGTTCCCTGAATACGGAACCATTAGTGCGATTTTTAGAAATCCACATATTATCATTCCAAAAGGTAAAACAGATATTCGAAAAGATGATAAATTGATTGTCGTCGTATCAACAAAAGATGAAGAAAATTTAGTCAATTTTGTTACGTTGCCTAAGAAAACTACTACTACAAAAAAATAAGTTCCGAGAGGAACTTATTTTCATAATTTTTATAATGAATTTTTGATTCGCTTAATTTCATCTTTTAAGTGAGCAATCGCGTTACGGTATTCAATCTTTAGATCAAGAGTTAAATTACCATCATTATCTAGATTATCAATTTCATCTTCTAAATCATCAATTTCATCATTAATGTCATCTGCTTCATCTTTAAGNTCNNTNTTATAGCCTTCNTATTGCANAGAAGGATTATCTTTGAATTTTTGTTGGTGATCTTTTAATTTAGNAATACGACTGTTTAGATTNNTAACCACTTCATCAATATTACTTAAACTATCAGTATCGGTATCATGAACTTTGAAATCAGTTCCATTAATGGTTACTATACTATCTTCATCTTGTTTATCTAAACGATTAGCAACAATTACACGATCAATTGGAGCGGCAATCATATAGAAAATAGGAATTGCTAGAAATTCGACCCAATAAGGATGCCATAAACCCATGTACATTCCAAAGAATAAATAGGTGAAAGTTGCAACAAAAGCAATCGGAAATCTAGAAACTCTCGCTTCTAAGAAACAAGAGATTATTTCACCAGGTACTGGAATCAAAATGAATAAAGTCCAGTAAATTGCCCAACCATCTTTGACAAAAAATCCAAGTAACATATAGGCAATAAAAACTAGTAAAGCCATTAAACCAGTGGAAAGACCCTCAATTTTGTGAGCTAATTTACGACGTTTATAATATTTAGAAGTTTTAGCAGCATTATTATTGCAATTAAATTCAAAACTATTTCTCACAAGGTCGCTTACCTTGTCATCATTAATATGGATCCCATTAAAATCTATATCGACATTATCACCATCTTTGCTATGAACATGAATTCCTTTTGGTGAAATATGTACTTGATCATCTTTTCTTGAAGATTGTTCAGTTTTTTCTTTATTATCTTTATCAGTATTATTATTCTGATTTGTTGCACCACTCTTATCATGGGCTTTTAACGTATCCTCAACCGATTTCTCGTTGGAGATTAATTCATCCATTGTAACACCATAAATCTTTGCTAGTTCTTTTAAATAATCTATTGATGGAGTCACTTCTCCACTTTCCCAATTAGAAATAGATTGTCTAGAGACATTAAGCATATTAGCTAATTCCTCTTGAGAATAACCAAACTTTTTTCTAAACTCAATTAGTCTATTTGCGATTTCGATTGTCATAACCATTTCCCTCCGTTTGACTAGATAAATTAAACGATTAAAGGACCATATTCAACACCAAAAATCATTTACTTTAATGTAAACTTTGCTTTACATTTGCCTTAATTCTAAGTCTTTTTACGTAATTTTAATATAGATATTCTTAAAATTACAAAAAAACCATCAATTTCTGATGGTTTTGAATTATTAACTAATTTAGAAGAAAATAACAATAATTAATGGAATAAAACTCAAGGCATAGATCAATAAATTGCCCCATTCAAGAATGGTCAGATAACAATATTTAGGTCTACTATAAACTTCCGCTTCAATTTTAACCATTTTATACCAGTTCTTATAACTAGGATTAAGCATCAAGAAAAATTCAAAAATAATTAAAACTAAAAGAATAATAATCTCCGATACTTTAACTCCGGTTGTAAAAACGTAACCATAGTCAGCGTTAGTAAAGAAGAAATAATATAATAAAAGAAGTAAAAGATTAATAACAACATAGATTGAAGTTGTTAATAAATGACCTCGATAATTCGTAAGCTTAACAAATCTTAAAATAAAGAAAGTTATACAAGAAGCTAAATTAACAGCAAACATTATATAAGCACTGGTTGGATTAGTATTTTGATAATACATTGCAAAAGCGAGACTTGAAAAAGCTAAAGAAATAAAACCAATTAATTCCGTAATTAATAAAAGATAAGATTTTTTATTATCAACTTTAAATGAATTTAATTCATAAGGAAAATTATGTAGAAAATTAAAACGTTTACTACCAGTTTGAGAATATAAAACACTCTCGATAGCAAAAGAAAAACCTATAATAATAATTCCTACGGCATAAGCCACAATAAATAATGTTCTCATATCATTTATTTTAAACTACTTATTGCAGACTTTCTATCTTTACTTTTAAAGATATAGCTTCCTGCCACAAGAAGATTTGCTCCCGCTTTTATACAATCTTTGCTGGTGAATTCATTAATTCCCCCATCAACTTCAATTATATAGTCATAAATATGGGTTTTTTTGTATTCTGCAAGGTAAGAAATTTTCCCTAAAGATTGATTCATAAAACTTTGACCACCAAAACCTGGTTCAACCGACATGACAAGAACTAAATCAAGATCTTTCAAAAATGGTTCTAAAACTTCAATTTTAGTATTTGGTTTTACACTGATACCAACTTTGCAATTATGGTTATGAATAAAATCAATTAATGGTTTAATATCTTTTTTAATTAAAGCTTCATAATGGAAAGTTAAAATATCTGCTCCAGCGTTAATAAAATCTAGAGCAAATTTACGAGGATCACTAATCATTAAATGGACATCAAAAATTAAAGGGTATTTACCATCTTTTAAAGATTTAAGAACAGGAATACCAAAAGAAATGTTATTAACAAAATGTCCATCCATAACATCAAAATGAAGATATTTAATATTACACTTAATAATATCTTTAATTTCGTTATCTAAAAAACGAAAATCAGCTGATAAGATTGATGGAGCAATTTCAATTTTTTCCATAAATTATCTCCTTAATCTAATGAAAAACCAAAGATTCTTGAGAGCCAAGAAATCCCTTTTTTCATTGCTTTCTTATTATTATAAAGTTTTAAGATATCATCTTTGAACTCTTGAACGTTTTTATATCTAATATTTAAATCTTTATTTGTTGCTTTAAAAATGATTGGTTCAACTTCTTGAGGAATTTCAGGAATAATCTTTAATGGAGAAGGGATCTCTGAACTAATTTGTAATTGAGCAATTTCCGTTGGATTATTTCCATCAAAAGGCACATTACCAGTAAGCAATTCAAAAAAAGTAATTCCCATTGCATAAATATCACTTTGGAAGGAAGGAGTTTTTCCTTTAATTATTTCAGGGGCTAAATATTGTGCAGTACCCATAACTCGTTTATTTTCGTTAACATTAAAAGTTGAATTAAGTAAGAAAGAAATACCAAAATCACCAAGTTTAACTTCGCCATTTGCATCATAATAGATATTTTGTGGTTTAATATCACGATGAATAATATTCTTAGAATGAATATAAATTACCGCATCACATAATTGAAGCATAATCGCACATGATTCACGTGTAGAAAATCGTCTTTTAAAATCTAGTGCATCACGTAAGGTTTGTCCTTTAACGTATTCATTTACAATGTATGGTAAATCATCATAATAATTGTAATCATAAATTTTAATAATATTTGGATGGTTTAAGGCACTACTAAAACGGGCTTCGTTTTCAAAACGAATCACATTTTCGGCTTTACCCACAAATTCATTTTTAATAATCTTGATGGCTACAGGACGGCGAAATATAATATCACGCGCCTCATATACATCACTCATGCCACCATGACCTAAAATATTTGTGACCTTATATCTTCCATTTATTAAATCATTAATTTTTATCATCTAAAGACTCCCATAAAGCTATTGAAATATTATCGCTACCACCATTAAGGTTTGCTACGTTAATTAAACTAGTAACCTTTTGTTCACAGGATTGATCAGTACGTAAAATATTCTCAATATCAACTTCGCTAACATTGTTATATAATCCATCACTACAAAGGAAAATTGTTTCACCATTATATTCACTGACTTTAATTTCAATTGATAAGGATGGGAATAATCCAACGGCATTAGTTAAGACATGACGTTTTGGATGAACAATCGCTTCTTCTTTAGTGATTTGGCCACTCTTTACTAAGTAATTTACATATGTTTGATCTTCAGTAACTTGCTTTAAATTACGATCTTTAAAAATATAGCATCGACTATCACCAATATTAACAATTATCTTAATATGTTTATAAATGAATACTAAAACAAGTGTCGTACCCATTCCTTTATATTGTGGATCGGTATCGCCTATTTCAAAAATATGTTTATTTACATTATGAATAACTTTATTTAACCAATAATAAACATCTAATCGAGATAAAAATCTATTCTTTAAAGTAAATTCATCTTTTAAATAATTAATGGTCTCTTGGGAAGCATAATCACCTTTTTTATGTCCACCCATTCCATCAGCAACCATCATTAAAACATCGCCTTGTGCATTAACCACTACTGCACATTCATCTTCATTAGCGACTCGTACTTTTCCTATATCTTTTTGATAGGAATATGTTCCGTTAAATCTTTTGCTCATTTTTTGCTCTCAATTGTCCACAAGCTGCATCAATATCGGTTCCAAACTCTTTTCTAATAGTAGCATTAATTCCGCAAGATAGTAACATATTCATGAAATCATGAATCGTCTTATCAGAGCTACGCTTATATTTTAATTCTTTTATTGGATTATATGGAATTAAATTTACATAAGCTTTCGTTCCGTGAATTAAATGCGCTAAAGCTTTTGCATCTTCAGTAGAATCATTAATACCACTTAAGAGGATATATTCAAACGTGACACGACGATCAGCTGTTAACTCATAATATTTTACTGCATCCATTAATTCAGAGAGAGGATATTTTAAAGATATTGGCATTATTTTATTACGAATCTCATCATTTGGAGCATGTAAAGAAATTGCTAAATTAATTTGAATTCCTTCGTTAGCATAAACACGAATTTTATCAACAAGACCACAAGTTGATACAGTAATATGTCTTGCTCCAATCGCTAAAGAATGTGGGTTATTAATAATGCGAATAAAATCCATTACATTATCGTAATTATCAAAAGGTTCACCAGTTCCCATAACAACAACATGCGTAATATGTTCGCCATTCCCTTCTAAATCGAGTAAATCATTTAAGACTAAAACTTGCCCAACTAATTCAGCAGGTTCTAGTACTCTTTTCTTTTTTAAAAGACCTGAAGCACAAAAAGCACAGCCCATATCACAGCCAACTTCACTTGTAACACATGCTACATCACCATAGTTATAACGCATTAAAACGGTTTCAATTTTATTACCATCTTCTAATTCTAAGAGTAATTTAATAGTCCCATCGCTTGATTCTTGTTTTTGAAAAATTGTTGGTTTAGTTAGAGAATATTTGCTTTTTAAAACTTCTCTAAAAGATAATGAAACATCACTCATTTCATCAAAAGTTTTTGCTTTTTTTTCATAAATCCACTTAAAAAGTTGAGTAGCTCGATATTTCTTTTGGCCCTCTAAATCCATCTGTTTTTCTAGTTTTTCTTGCGTGTAATTATATAAATTAAGCATGGATTACCCTCTTAATAATAGCATAATAAACAAATGTTTTATTAATCTTATTTGGAATGATTTCTTCTTCTTTAATTAAAGAAAATTCATTATTATTCGCTAAAAAATCTTGAACTAAACGAGTTCCTTCCTTCTTATCAATCGTATTAATTAGATATACTAAATAGCCTTTATTTGCGACATGAGTAGAAATCTCTTGAAGACCATTTGCTTCATCACCAATAAATTTATCAATAGAGTTTTGATCAAAATTTACACGATATTCTCTTTGCAAGAAAAACTTAGTCATATTGGTTGAATCTGGTAGATAAAAAATTAAATCTTGTTGATAGGTTAAGTGAGCAACTAATTCACCAACTGTCGATTCAAAAACAAAAGCATCTTTAATTTTACGTAAAGTAACTTCATTAATTGCATCTTTATTCTCGTTTAAATTTGAGAAGGCTAAATTAATGACATTATTTTTGTAAAGATATTCATTTAAAAATCTTACATAAAAACGATCTTTTATTTCTGAATATAGAGAAACATATTTATTATTAAGAGATGGTAAATTCTTAAAAATCTTTTCATAAAAAGGATTATATTCAACAAAAGTTAAATCTTGAATTAAAGGATTTTGTGGTTCATCACACTCATAAATCGAATTATTTTTTGTTTTGAACTTAGCAAATTCGTTTTTATCTTTTTCGTCGATATTTTCAAGGGAATTTAGAATATAATATTTCTTTTTTGAAGTAGTCATGTTTGTTAAAATATTTTTAGTAATTTCTTTGCCGTTTTGATTTAAAATCATGCTAATAAACCAAACAGGTACATTAAAAACAATTGAAAGATATTCTTTGCTTCCACTAATCACATTTTTAAAAACATATTCATTTCCGTTTTTATAATTGATGAGTGAATCTTTCAATTCTGGAGAAAGAATTTCCTTATTTTTATTAAAAGTATCATTAACAAAATCGAACACTTCTTCATTATTCATTTTTAGATTTCTTAAGGAAACAAAAGCAATTCCAATGGTAGCAATTAATAAATTAGTCACTTTGGTTAAATTCTCTTTAGTTATTTCCTGAAAATAATAAAATTTATCAAAAAAGCCATCATATATGTCTTTAATTTTTTCTAATTCATCAGTTGAGCGAACGTTCAACTGTAAAAAATTATTTAAAGAAACAT
>JGI20225J20221_1000540_pt4 | contig 66068 bp, 60 predicted proteins | sample BioMet4_FD_20221 | JGI IMG/M metagenome (IMG submission 20221) | reverse complement strand
CCAGGTAACTACCATGCGCGTACTACACCTTCAAGGAAACTGGTCGGGCGCCCGCGCTCGGGTTCCGAGCCAAAGGCAGGCTCGTACTGCTTCGACCCCCGCGTGAGTATTCACGGGGCGCGGGTGCGGTCGTAAACGACAAGGCGGCGGCCTCTCCCACGGCGGAAAGACCCAGGAACGCAAAGCGCGTCGGCCCTACTCAAGCTCGGTGGGTTGACCGGGGCATGACCGTGCTGCTGGTCGAGCAAAACGCCCGGGCCGCCCTCAAGGTCGCCCACCAGGCCTACGTGCTCGAAACCGGCACCATCACCCTGTCCGGCACCGGCGCCGAACTCATCGCCGACACGCGGGTCCAGCAGGCATACTTGGGCGGATAGGTCGGAGGAGAGAGGAGGCAATAGAAGATGCCTCCGGCGGCCGGGGGGCATGATGCCCCCCGGACCCCCTCGACGGGGAAGACGGTGGGGGGAGTGAGAGGACTGTGGCGGGCGGCGATCCGTCGTTGGGCCCGGAAACGGCCTGGCGACACGGTCCGCAAAGCCGGCCCGACGCCAGCCCGTTTCCGGGCCCAAGGGCGCCAGCGGCGAAGCGCCGCAAAAGATTTTTGAGCTACCGACAAGACCTTAAAGAAAGAGAAACACACCCCTTCCAGGGGGTCCGGGGGGGATGATCCCCCCCGGCGGAGAGGTCCAGGAGAGGCGGCGCCTCTCCTGGCCGCCGGAGGCATACCACCAATGCAACTGGTTATTTTCACCATGGGCGGCACCATCGACAAGGTGTATTTCGACGATCTGTCCGACTACACCGTGGGCGAACCGCAGATCGGGGCGATCCTGGCCGGGTCCAACGTGGATTTCGACTANGAGGTCGTGGANGTGGCGCGCAAGGACAGCCTCTATGTCACGGACGCGGAGCGTGAGGTCTTGCGGGCGCNCATCGCGGCCGATCCGCGCCATTGCGTGCTCGTGACCCACGGCACCGACACCATGACCGAGACGGCCCGGGTCCTGGCCGCCATCCCGGGCAAGACCATCGTCCTGACCGGNTCCATGACGCCGGCCCGGTTCGCGGTCTCGGACGCGACCTTCAACGTGGGCTGCGCCGTGGGTGCGGTCCAGTCCCTGCCGCCCGGGGTCTACATCGCCATGAACGGCCGGGTGTTTCCGGCCGGCACCGTGCGCAAGAACCGCGCCGCCGGGCGTTTTGAAACCGTAAGCGAGGAAAAGCAGGCATGATCGAGCTTGCCGACGTACGGGCGGCCGAAAAACGGCTGTCCCCCAGGCTACGGCCCACGCCGTTTCTGCCATCCCGGGTTCTGTCCGACATGACCGGGGCCACGGTCATGGTCAAGTTCGAGAACCATCAGTTCACGGCCTCGTTCAAGGAGCGCGGCGCCTTAAACAAGCTCCTCACCCTCGACCCCGAGCAGCGGGCCCGGGGCGTGTCGGCCATGTCCGCCGGCAACCATGCCCAGGGCGTGGCCTACCATGCCAAGCAGCTCGGCATTCCGGCCACCATCGTCATGCCGGCGGCCACGCCGTCGGTGAAGGTCGAGCACACCCGGGCCCACGGCGCGACCGTGATCCTGGCCGGGGAGACCCTGGCCGAGGCCAACGACGAGGCGGCCCGCATCACGGCCGAACAAGGCCTGACGTTCATCCACCCCTACGACGATCCCATGGTCATGGCCGGCCAGGGCACGGTGGCGCTGGAGATGCTCTCCGTGTGCCCGGACCTCGACGTGATCGTGGTGCCGATCGGCGGGGGCGGACTCATTTCCGGCGTGGCCACGGCGGCCAAGGGCGCCTGGCCGGGCGTCGAGATCATCGGCGTCCAGGCGGCCTGCTATCCGTCCATGCTGTGCGAATTCAACGGCGAGCCCCACCAGGGCCAGGGCAACACCATTGCCGAGGGCATCGCGGTCAAGTATCCGGGCAAGCTCACGAGCGAAGTGGTCCGGGCCCGGGTGGACGACATCCTGCTCGTGGACGAGCCCCGGCTCGAAGAAGCCGTCGCCCTGTATCTTTTCATCGAAAAGACCGTGGCCGAGGGTGCCGGGGCCGCGCCCCTGGCCGCCCTGCTCGCCCATCCGGACCGGTTCCGGGGTCGCACGGTGGGGCTGATTTTAAGCGGCGGCAACATCGATCCGCGCCTGCTCGCCTCGGTCATCACCCGCCAGCTCATCCGCGAAGGCCGCATCGTGACGTTGCGCGTGCCCATAAGCGACCGGCCCGGCATGCTGGCCAAGCTCACGGCCGTATTGCGCGACACCGGCGCCAATATCATGGAGATCCAGCACCACCGCACCCTGCTCGCCCTGCCCGCCAAGGAAGCCGGGATTGTGGTCACCTTTGAGGCCCGGGACCGGGAACACGGCCAAACCGTGCTCACCGCCCTGCGCGAAGCCGGCTTCACGCCCGAGATCGTGTAAGAAGGGAGACGGAGCAGGGGGAATAGGGGGAACGCCTCCGGCGGCCAAAGGGCGCTGCCCTTTGGAAACCCTTCTCCAAATCCAGGAAGCAGCATTTTTTCCACTCACAACAAAAAACGCCCGGACCAGCGCGGTCCGGGCGTTTTTGTTTGCGGCAGAAGAGGCAAGTCGGTCAGGCAAAGAGCAGGCCGACCCGGTAGACGATCACGGAGGCGACGAAGGCGAAGGACATGGAGCCGAAGACCGAAAAGAGCGCCCATTTCCAGCTAGTCTCCCGGGCAATGGCCACCACCGTGACCATGCAGGGCGTGTAGAGCAGCATGAAGGTGAACACGGACAGCACCGCCGGCAGACTCCAGGCCGGATCGGCCGCCAGGCGTTCGCTCAGGCCCTCGGACTCCTCGGGGTCCACCTCGCCCATGGAATAGGCCGTGGCCATGGTGGAGACGAACACTTCCTTGGCCGCAAACGCGCCGATCAGGGCGACGTTGGCCTGCCAGGGGAAGCCGGCCAGGTCGGTGGCGGGTTTGAGGGCCAGGGCGATCCGGCCGCCGAGGGTATTTTGCAGGGCCACGTCATGTTGTTCGTCGTCGATGGGCTTGGTGGCGTCCTCGGTCAGCTTGGCCAGATCTTCCGCGGAGGCGGTCGGGTTGTCGGCCTTGACCTTGGCCACGGCTTCCTGGCGCTGGGCCTCGAACTGGTCAAGCTTGTCCTTTGGCAGTTCCGGGAAGGTCATGACGGCCCACATGAGGATGGACACGGCCAGAATCACGGTGCCGGCCTTTTTCACGTACTGCCAGACCCGCTCCCAGGTGTGGAAGGCCACGCCGCGCAGGGTGGGCAGGCGATAGGGCGGGATCTCCATGACAAAGGGCGTGCTCTCGCCCTTGATGACGGTCCAGCGCAGAAGCCGCGACACGAGGAGCACGAAGGCCCAGGCCGCCAGCACCACGAAGAACATGGCCTGGGTCGGATTCCCCGGGAAAAAGGCGGCCACGAGCATGAGATAGGCCGTGGTCTTGGCGCCGCAGACCATGAACGGCGCGGTCAGGATGGTGGCCAACCGTTCGCGTGGGCTGCGCAAGGTGCGCGCGCTCATGACCCCGGGCACGGCACAGCCGCCGGGTATACCACCGGACATGATCAGCGGCATGACCGACATGCCGTGCAGGCCGAACACCCGCAACACCCGGTCCATCATGTAGGCCACCCGGGCCATGTAGCCCAGGTCCTCCAGGAAAACGAGCATGGCGAACATGATGCAGATCAGCGGCGTGAAACCGATGACCGCGCCCACGCCGTCGATGACGCCCGAGACGATAAGCGATCGGGCATAGCCTTCGGGCAGGTACTCCGTGCCCAGGGCGCTTAGCGCCTTGAATCCGGCCTCGATCCAGCCCTGGGGATAGGCGCCGAGCATGAAGGTGATCTGGAACATGAGCCACAGCACGCCGAGCATGATGCACGGGCCGAGCAGCCGGTGGGTGACGATCCGGTCGATGTTGTCCGAATGGGTGCGGCGCAAATCCTCGCTGCCCCGGATCACGCCCTGTTTGAGCAGGCCGTTGATGAAGCCGTAGCGCCAGTCGGCGATGATGGCGTCCGGAGTGGTGGCACTGTGCTGGCGGGTATGGGTTTCGGCCTGCTGGCGCATGATTTCCAGGGTTTCGGACGTGGCCGCGTCCCGAGCCCGGCCCTTGGCCATGACCTGCTCGTCGGCTTCGAGGTATTTGATGGCCACCCAGCGGGCATCGAGCCGGTCGGCCAAAAACTGTTTCTCTTCGATAAAGGCCGTCATCTGGGCCAGGGTCGGATCGAGTTCCGGGCCGTAGGACAAGCGGATCGGCTTCCACTGTCCACCGCGCTCCTTGGCCACGGCGGCCACGGCCTGCATAAGCTCCTCGCGTCCCTTGCCGATGCGGGCCGTGCACGGCACCACCGGCACGCCGAGCAGCTTGGACAGCTTGTCGCAGTCGATGATGATCCCGTTGCGTTTGACCTCGTCCATCATGTTGAGGCCAAGCACCAGGGGCGCACCGATCTCCATGAGCTGCACGGCCAGATAGAGGCTGCGCTCCAAGGCGGTGGCGTCCACCATGTCGATGATGACGTCGGGATGCTCGTCCACGATGACATCCCGGGCGACGAGCTCTTCCATGGAATAGGAGGTCAGGGAATAGGTGCCGGGCAGGTCGACGAGGTGCACCTCGTGTCCGTCGAGGCGGTAGGTGCCTTCCAGGCGGTCCACGGTGATGCCGGGATAGTTGCCGACCCGGGCCGAGCCGCCAGTGATGGCGTTGAACATCGTACTTTTGCCGCAGTTGGGCTGGCCGGCGACGGCCACCCGTATCCCGTTCGCCATGCTAGAGGGCCTCCACATCGATGGAATCGGCTTCTTTGTTGCGCAGTGACAACGTGAATCCTTTCATGCGCACGGCCACCGGATCGACCAGTGGCGCCCGCCCGACAATCATGATCTCCGTTCCGGGCACGAGGCCCATGTCGCGAATCCGTCGCCCCAGTTCGCCGCTGGCGGTAATGGCGGCAATCCGCCCCGGTTGGTCGACCGCCATTTTTCGCATGGAAATGACCATAGCACGCCTCCTTTTCCAATTCGCGTCTGGTGTCGCTGTCCGGGCCGTCGCCGACGAACCATCCCGGTGTGTGTTTCGTGACCCGGGCTGTTGATAATTGATTTTCAAAATCAATGTCAACACAAAAAGTACCCAGGCCCGCACCCGGCCCCAACGCGTTGGTGCATGGTCATTTTCTCCATTTCGTAAAGGCGATGCCCCCAAGTCATGGGTTGTCACAACACCCAACGCGCCGGCAACGCCCGCAAGCCGCACGAGATCCGCAGCCGAAAGGGCCTTGTCCTGCCTCCCGGTAGCCCCGTCTGTTGGGCCTCCCCAGGCCGCGCTTGGGCCGCGCAAGGCCCTCTTCGCATCCGGCGCCAGCCCTGGCAATCCCGTTGTCCTGGTTTTCGTGACTTTTCCAGGGCTGCGCCCGGTTGGACAGCCCGGGTCGCCGCGTTGCGGCGCGATCGTACAATTGCCGAAATATCGGTATTCAGTCGAACAACGGCACAAGCGGATACGGGCCTTCAAAACCGACCATCCCAGCCAGAGGCGATGCGGCAAAGATCGCTTTTCCCCAAAAAAAACCGGCCCCCAAAGCGGGGGCCGGTTGCAAGCGGACGGTTACCACCCGTAGCGCGGAGGCGGCGGGGGCGGATAATAATAGCGCGGCGCGGGCGGGTAATAATACACCGGCGGCGGAGGCGGCGGTGCCACATACACGGGCGGCGGAGGTGGCGGGGCAGAAGCCACGATCGCGCCGCCGACAATGCCGCCGAGCACCGCGGCGCCAAGCATGGCACCCGGGCCAGGGCCGTAATACCCGTGTGCCAGGGCCGTACCGGTGCTGGCGGTCAGCAGGAGGCCACACAGACTTAATGCCCAAAGTATCTTTCGCATGTTTCTAACCTCGGACCTTGTGCGTTCGCTGCGGGGTGCGACACTTCCCGAAGGACTCTGGCATACCATAACCACTTCCCGGCAAATAGCCAGTCCCCGGAGCTTGCCTGTCAAAGATGCAAAGAAGGGGCCAACGCCTCTCCCTGTCCTGTCCGAAGCTCCCGGCGGGCCCCCCGTTTGTCCCCGGAAGCGAGATCANAAAGAAAAGCCGTATCGACCGGGCGGCGCATGCGCAAATCCCACGGACGCGCCGATTACATTTGGCCGGCAGCCTCGTCCCTCGGTGGGGGCAAACCTGCACACGCCCCCCCCGCCGGGACCGGGATGCCGCCAAAACGCTCCCGGACCAAGGCGACCAGACGGGGATTGCGATCGAACTGGTGCACGACATGGGCGACCTGACCGGCGGTGTTCAAGATCCGGCCGGCCGGGTCGATGCGGATGGTCCGGTCGTCGACATAATGCAGGGTGAGGATCGGGCCGGCGTTGTCCAGACAGACGATGCCCTCCACCCGGTGGTCGTGGACAATGACGTTGTGCACGCCCTGGTCATAGCCCTCCATGTACGGCGCCGGCAGGTACGGATAGAGCAGCGCGCACATGTCGTGCAGGTAGGCCAGCATGCCGACGCGCGTGCCCCGGGTCGTGCCGGAACAGGCGATACGCCGCGTCTTGAGCCGGTCGAAGACCTTGTGCCCAAACCGATTGAGAATCCACATGGAGTTGATGCCGCACGAACCGATGACCTTGGAGGCATCCTCGAACGTGACGAGAAGTTCCCCGTCCACGGCAGCGGCAAAGGGGTCGCGTTGGAAAAGCACGTCCCGGGTGTCGGTCAAAAAAATGTCCTCAAAGGCCCGGCCACGGGATTTGAGGTAATCGAGGTAGAAGTAATAGCGGACCGCGTTCCAGGACATGCCCCGCAGCCGACCGGGGATGGCGGCTTTGGCCAGGATCAGGTGGTAGCGCGTGTCCGGGAGCCGGCCCCGGGACATNGCCTCGGTGACGAACAGCACAAGGGTGCCGCGAAATCCGGCCTGTTCCAGGGAGGTCAAAAAAACAGCGATGGTGCTTGGGCAATAGTTGGCGGCTAGGCCCATGATAAGCGTCTTGTCCGGTGCTGTCGGCATGCTTGAGCCCCGCAACGGTCTTGCCGGCCCCTCCACAAGCGGAACCGGTTCCCCCGGGCGACACTGTGCCGATCCAAAAACGCGTCCATGGTCCTGCGCGACATCCAGGTCAGGCCTTCCATGGCCTCGCGTCGTCGAATGCGGCGTCCCTGCCAAACGACTGTCACAAGTGTATCGGTCATATGGAACATATCTTTAGACTGCCCGTCAAGACACCGCTTTACCGGTCAGAGCTTCGCCGCAGACCAGGCGCAGGCACCAGGCCGTGATGGTCTGCGGCGTATCTGAAGTCCGCGAAGGACTTCAAATTCCCGCACAAGCCGACGCCGTCTGGCCGTACCGCATCCGCTGGCTGTTCACGGAGCACGATCCCACAGCGGGACCGTGACAGAATCCTCTTGCACGGCTACAGGATACGACGCAATTTCATGATCACAATGACCGCCACGGTCATGGTGATGCCGATACCGGAGACAATGGTGAAGGCGGTGGTCGAATGCTGGAACGGCAGCTCGACGTTCATGCCGTAGAGACTCGTGATGAAGGTGGGGATCATGATGATGACGGTCAGCGAGGTGAGGGCCTTCATGATCTGGTTGAGGCTGTTGGAGATGATAGACGAATAGACGTTGGCGATGGAGGTCAGCACTTCGGTGAAGATCTTGGACATGTAGATGCCCTGGCGCGTCTCGGTCAGGGCATAGTCCAGGCCGTCTTCCTCCTCTTCGGTAAAAACGAGTTTTTGGCCCGTGCCCACGCTCAGTCCGCGCCGGATGATCCGGTCAATGATGAAGTCGTTGGTCTTGAGGGCGGAGTGGAAGTAGGTGACGGTCTTTTGGAGGTTGAGCAGCATCTTGAGGTCCTCGTTGGACCGCGTATCGGCCAGGTCGTGCTCCAGTTCCTGAATTTCCGCCGAAATCTCCTTGAGGTACTGCATGAAAAGCAGGGAAATCTCCTTGATGACCTGGCAGATCCGCTGTTGGGCCCGCTGGCCGTCCTGGACCAGGCCGGCATTGCAGGCCCGGCGCTGGCTGGACGTATCGGCGCACAACCGGGCCTGGATGGCCTCGTCCCGCACCCGGCAGACCGTGGCCAAAAGCGTCGGCGTCACAATAATGCCGATGGGCACCGTGGACCGACGCCGTTCGCCCTGGCGCGTCTCGATATAGGGCGCACGGATGACGATGATGGTGCTGTCGTCGTCGTATTCGATGCGGGGGCATTCATGGTGGTCCAGGGCATGCCCGATAAAGGTCGGATCAAAGGGGGCCAGATCGAGCAACTGCCGGATTTCGTTCTCGTTGGGATCGACCAGATTGGCCCAGGGCAAGGAGCCCGGGGTCGCGTTGTCCTGGCCGGCGGCGCTGCCGTGGATGTGCATCATGGGGGTGCTTCTCGTCCGTGTCCGGGGATTTTCCCGCCTGCCGGGAAGACCGGCAGTCTAGCTCCCGCCCATGACGATTGCGTGAACACCCGCCCTCCGGGCTGTCGACGCCGTTTCAATACCGGCCTTTTCCATCGCCCGGGTCACGCCGCGGCCGATTCCCCGGCTCTTGAGTCAATTATTCCCAGGGCTCTCCGGCGGTGTTTCCTTTTTACCTTTGCCGGGAAAAGGCCGGCCCAGGCCGCCGCAGCGGCCTCCCCCTGGCCAGCCTTTGTCCCGCCCCGGGCGCGGCGGGGAGTTTTGGCCGGGGTGAGCCGACTGCAAAAACATTATCGTCCTCAAATAACACCGCAATAAGAAATGGCACGCGACTTGATCAGCCCCTCTTTGCACAGCGGCGGCCTTGCGTCCGTCACGGCTCATAGCCTGGAGGCCCGGCAATGCACAGTTGGGAAAAGAAAATCGACATCAATCGCGTCTTCGCCCTGCAACCGACCCGACCGCTGACCTATTTCGGCGTGGGCGCCCTGGGCAAGCTCGAAGGCATATTGGCCGACATGACCCGCCAGGGACAACGTTCGATCCTGGTGGTGACCGACCCTGTGGCCTACAAGGTCTGCGGCGCCTGGGACACGGTGCGGCCCTTGCTCGACCAGTACGTGACCTGGAAACATTTCGACGGCGTGCGGGCCAATCCCACCTATGCCAACGGCGACGCGGCNGCGGCCNTGGGCGTCTCCCTGGGCGCCGACGCCGTCCTGGCCATCGGCGGCGGCAGCGCCCTGGACACGGCCAAGACCGCCGCCCTGCTGCTGCGCCATCCGGGCAAGCGGGCCGTGGATTTCTACGAAAAGGGCGCGCCCATCCGCGACGCCGCCCCCATCCTGGCCATCAACACCACCCACGGCACGGGTTCGGAGTGCAGCAGCTACGCCGTGGCCCAATCCGACGGCGAGGACAAGATCGCCATCCGCTCCCCGCACCTCTACCCCACCTATGCCATCGACGACCCGGCGCTGACGGTNAGCCTGCCCCCGCGCCAGACCATCTGCACGGCCATGGACGCCNTCAGCCACGCCGTGGAAGCGGCCACGGCCGTCACCGCCTCGCCCTACGGCGTGGTCCTGGCCAAGGAAGCCATCCGGCTCATCGCCATCTGGCTGCCCACGGCCATTGCCCAACCGAGCAACCTGGCCGCCCGGTCCTGGCTGCTTTTCGCCTCGGCCATCGCCGGCATGGCCTGCGACCCGGGCACGCTCCACCTGACCCATGCCCTGGAACACGCCATGAGCGCCCTCAATGCCGACATCACCCACGGCGAGGGCCTGGGCATCCTGCTGCCGGCCGCCCTGCGCGAGCTGTACCCGGCCGCGCCCGAGATCCTGGCCGAAATCCTGGCCCCCATCGCTCCCGGACTGACCGGCATCCCCGGCGAGGCCGCAACCGCCAGCGACACCTTGCGGGACTGGCTCGGCGTCATCGGCCAGCCCACGAGCATGGCCATGTATTTCACCGGAGCCGATGTGCCGGCGCTCACGCGCATGGCGCTCAAGTCGCCCTATTCCAAGCAATTGTTTCCGGTCGCCCCCATCCGGGTGGACGAGGCCGTGATCCAGCGCGTGTTGCAGCGCTCGCTGTAGGCGGGAGATCGCACAGGCGCCGCCCCCGGGGCCCTCGATCGGTCAGGTCACGGGGCGGAAAACAAGATGAGGCGCGGCCCCGGCCCTAGGCGGTCGGCCGGGCCACGTAGACGCGGACCTGATTGCGACCCGAGGACTTGGCCAGGTACAGCGCCTTGTCCGACACATCCACCAGATGGTCCACGTCGGGCACCGGACAGTCCTCCAGCAACTCGGCCACGCCGATGCTCACCTTGATCTTGATGCCCGAGGCCAGAATCTGGCCGTCCGGGTCGCGGATGACGAAGTTGTAACGCTCGATCTTGCGCCGGATGATTTCGGCCAGCTCCTCGGCCTCACCCTTTTCGATGTCGGCCAGGGCGACGACGAATTCCTCGCCGCCGTAGCGGGCCGGAAAGATGTTNCGGTCTTCGAGCTGCTTGAGCTCCTCGGCAAAGCCCTTGAGGATGGCACCGACCACAACCAGGGCCTGGTCACCGATACGGTGGCCGTGCTCGTCGTTGAAACGCTTGAAGTGGTCGATATCGCACATGAAAAGTGATAGCGGCCGCCGATCCCGAACAGCCTCCGCCACGGCCTGGCGGATGTGCTCGTCAAAGGCGCGGCGGTTGGCGATTCCGGTCAGGGCGTCGGTGAGGCTCATGGCCACCATTTTTTCGGCGTCCTGCTCGATCATGGACACCATTTCCGTAAACCCGCGCCGGATGGTGCCGAGCATCCGGTCCACGTCGCCGCCGGACTCCACCACCCCGACCGTGACGTCTTCCAGTTGCTGGACCCCGCCCTTATGGCGGAAAAGCGTGTCCTGGAATTCCTGGACCAAGGCGGCCGTCTCGCGCAAGGTTCGGGTCAGGGCGCGGTTCCAAGGCGCGGCCAGGATGCGCTCGTTGGCCTTGATGACCTCCTGGAACTTCTCCTCGGAAAAATCCTTGGCCCGCAACACTTCCATGACCAGGGCCTGGAACTGCTCCTTCTGCTCATTGTCCAGGAAGTCGTAATTCTTGATACTGCGCATNTAGAGGATCAGACCACGCCACTTGGAGTCCCGGGGAACGCCCACCCGATCCAACATGGCGCACACCTGATCCGAGCAGGCGCTCCCCGGGGGGGGAACCGCTGCCCGCACCTGCCCTTTGTTCATGATCGACCCCGCAGCTTGTCGTGTTGGATGCCCCGTCCGCCACTGCGACCACTTCCCGTGCATACACGGTTGTTCCATATCCGAAAAGCGAAAAACGTCCCGGAGAGGCCCTGCGCCGCGACTTGCCCGACACGCCCCCCCATGGTAAACGGCAACCGTCGCCTGCCCGGCGACACGGAGGCGCCATGGAGCTTACTGTCACCCGGCGCGACCCCTTGCTGGTCGTGTCCGGACTGCCGGCCTTTTTCGACTACACCGTCTGTCCCGATTTCCAACGCGATCTGGCCGCCTCTCTCGAACCGGCCCCGTCGGTTCTGCTGATCGACCTCTCCGGCGTGGAATTCATGGATTCCAGCGCCATCGGCTCGCTCATCACCATCCGCAACCGGTTGCTGCCGACCGGCGGACAGGTGGCCTTGTGCTCCATCGCCGAGGGCGTGGCCAAAGTGCTGCGCATCGCCGACCTGAGCAAAGTCTTCGCCATCTACCCCGACGAAGCCGCAGCCCTGCTCGCCCACAAGGCCTGATCGCCCCGGCTGCGGCATGCTCGTCCGCTATACCCCGGGCCGACAGGGCCTCGGCGAAGGCGCGCGCCGACTCGTCCGGGCTGTCCTGTACCTGCCGACCCGCTGCCGTCTGGCCCTCGATCCCTGCTATCCCTGGATCAATGCCGGCGCCGTGCGTTGGCTCGCGCGCCATCTGCGCCCGGACATGGTCGGATTCGAATGGGGCGCCGGACGCGGCACCGCCTTTCTGGCCAAACGGGTGGCCCGGCTGACCTCGGTCGAGCACAAGGCCAAATGGCGGCGCCGGGTGGCGGAGCTGCTCGCCCGGGAGCGCCTCACCAACGTGGATTTGCGCTTCGTGCCGCCCGGGGATGATCCAGGGCGCCCGGACGACCGGCCGGACCTCTGGCGCCAAACCGGACACGTCCACCGCAAGCCGGAATTGAGCGCCTACGCCGACGCCATCCTCGATTTTCCCGAAGCCAGCCTGGATTTCGTGTGCATCGACGGCCGGGCCCGGGTGGAATGCGCCTACAATGCCCTTGGCCGCGTGCGTCCCGGCGGATTCGTGCTGCTCGACAACAGCGAATGGGAAAAATACGCCCCCATCTTCGCGGCTGCCCAGGACTGGACCCGGCGCGACTTTGAAAACGGCGTCTGGCGCACGAGCCTGTTGTTGCGCCCCGTCAAGACGGGGTGACAGGCCGCCCGGCTCGGCGTATGCGTACGCAATGACCGTTCCTCAAGACAATTGCACCGTCCGCTTCGCCCACGGCATGGCCGAGGTGGAGCCCGAAGCCTGGGACGCCCTGGCCAAGGATCTGGACAACCCCTTTTTCGAATGGGCGTGGCTCAATCTGCTTGAGGAATCGGGCAGTGCCGCCGCGGCCCGGGGCTGGTTTCCCAACCACCTGCTCGTCCAGGCCGACGGCCGGCTCGTTGGNGCCATCCCGCTCTATCTCAAGTGGCACTCGGAAGGGGAATTCGTGTTCGACCAGCTGTGGGGCGAGGCGGCCAGCCGGCTCGGGCTGCCGTACTACCCGCGCCTGGTCGGGGCCACGCCCTTTACCCCAGCCACGGGTCTGCGCTTTTTGACCGATCCCAGCGTCAACCAGTCCCGGCTGGCCCGGCGCATGTTCGAGGCCATGGAACGGTTCTGCCAGGGCAATGCCGTGCACGGNGCGGCGCTGCTTTTTACGGAGCCGGAATTTTCCGCNCTGGCCGAGGACCACGGATTTACCACCTGGCGCCACCAGGGCTATCTGTGGCGCAACCGGNGCTACGCNACCTTCGACGATTTNCTGGCCACCCTCAACACCAACCGGCGCAAGACCATCCACCGGGAACGGGCCGCCCTGGCCGCGGCCGGCATCGAGGTNAAGGTGCTGTCCGCNGCCGAGATCCCGGACAGTTTTTTTCCCATCATGCGGGAGCTCTACGAAAAGACCAACGCCAAGTTCGGTCCCTGGGGCTGCCGTTACCTGACCGATCCCNTTTTCGACGGCCTGGCCGCCGCCTTCCGCCACCGGCTGGCCTTTGCCGCCGCNTTNCGGCGCGGGCAGCGCGATCCCATCGGCCTGGCCATGCTGGCCCACAAGGGCGACATCCTGTTCGGCCGCTACTGGGGCGCCTTCGAGGACATCCCCTTCCTCCACTTCGAGCTGTGCTACTACGCGCCCATCGCCTGGGCCATCGCCCACGGGCTCAAGCGCTACGACCCGGGCATGGGCGGCGCCCACAAGGCCCGGCGCGGCTTCGCCTCGGTGTCGAGCTACAGCTGCCACCGGTTCTTCGACCCGCGCATGGACATGATCTTCCGGTCCCACATCGACCGGGTCAACTACCTGGAAAAAAGCTACATCGACGAACTCAACGAACTCGTCCCCCTGCGTCATCCCCAGGGCTGAGCCGGGGGAGGGATTGGGGGGAAGAGAGCCTCCGGCGGCCAAAGGGCGCTGCCCTTTGGAAACCCGTCAGGGGCAGCCTCCGCACAAAGCAACGCCTGCCGCGCATCCCGTATCGGGAGTCCAGAGGGCGAAGCCCTTTGGCCGCCGGAGGCTCTCCCCTACGCCCTAAAATCTCCTGTCCAGCAACTGGCGCAGGACGGCTTCGTCGTCGGAGGTATCCAGGGCATCCAGTTCGCGGCGCAGGGTCCGGATGGCCGTGCGTTCCCGTTCCACCACCACGCGCAACGCCTCGCGGTGTTCCCGGATGGCCTGGAGCAGTTCGGCCTTGCGCGCATTGGCCGAGCCCAGCCGTTCGGCCACGATAGCGGCCAGGCGGCGGAAGATGCGGATGAGGAAATCCTCGCGTTCCGGGCTTTGCAGAAAGTCCACATAGCCCATGTCCACCACCAGGCAGTCGCACACGGCATCGGCCGTGACCGTGGCCGTGCGCCCCNCTGTCCAGCAACTGGCGCAGGACGGCTTCGTCGTCGGAGGTATCCAGGGCATCCAGTTCGCGGCGCAGGGTCCGGATGGCCGTGCGTTCCCGTTCCACCACCACGCGCAACGCCTCGCGGTGTTCCCGGATGGCCTGGAGCAGTTCGGCCTTGCGCGCATTGGCCGAGCCCAGCCGTTCGGCCACGATAGCGGCCAGGCGGCGGAAGATGCGGATGAGGAAATCCTCGCGTTCCGGGCTTTGCAGAAAGTCCACATAGCCCATGTCCACCACCAGGCAGTCGCACACGGCATCGGCCGTGACCGTGGCCGTGCGCCCCTTGCCCAGGATGAAGCTCATCTCGCCGAAAACCGTGCCCGGCGCCTCCATGACCGTCACCAGCCGCCCGGAGTGCACCACCCGCACCGAGCCACGTAGGAGCACGAAAAACGTCTTTTCGTAATTGCCCTGTTCGACAATGGTCTCCCCGGACTCGTACCGGTACAGCCGAGCCGCGCCGGAGGTTTGCAGCAAGGCGAGATCGGCCTCGGAAAAATCCGCGAGCAAGGGCAGCTTGGCCATGACCCGGGCCAGGACCTCGGCTTCGGCGGCATCGAGACGGCGCATGGCAGCCTACTCCCCGTCCGGGCCGAGCCCGGCCTCCCGGGCCAGTCCGTCCCGGTCCAGGATGTCCACGTCCCGGCCCCGGGCCGTGATGAGCCCCGCCTGCTCCAGCCGGCGCAAGGCCCGGGACAGGGCCTCGGGCGTGGCGCCCACGATCTTGGCCAACTCGCGCTGGCTGATGGACAAGCGTACCTTGTCCCGGACCGGCGGCCGGTTCGCCTCGTGGAGCAGAAACCCGGCCACGCGGCTCGGCAAATCGCGCAGAGCCAGCATCTCGATCATGGCCATGGCGTCCTTGAGCCGGCGGCACATGAGCCGCAGCAGGTCGAACAGCACCTCCGGGTCCTGCCGGGCGGCCTCGGCCAGGGACGCGGCCGGGAAGGTCAGAACCCGGGTCTGGGTCAAAGCGGCGGCATAGGCCGGATATTCGCCGGTATCCACCAGCGAGCACAGGCAAAACGGTTCCCCCTGGCCCAGGACGTACAGGGTCTGTTCCCGGCCGTCCGGGCCCATGCGAAAAATCTTCACCTGGCCGGCGGCCACGAGATGAAAGGCGTCAGCCGCCTGGTCCCGGGCGGCGATGAGACTGCCCGGGGCATGCTCGGCCACTTGCGCCCCCCGGGCCAGCCGGGACAGCCGCTCCTCGGGCAGGCCCCCAAAAAACGGCAGCGAACGCAGCATCACCATCCGGGCCGTGAAATCCATGCTTCCTCCAGGAAACGCGCGCGGGGAGCGTGGTGGCAAGAAGCCTCCGGCGGCCAGGGCGCTGCCCTGGACCCGCCGGGGGGATCATCCCCCCGGACCCCTGAAAAGGATATTTTTTTGCGTCTCTTGATCCGGATCAATGCTTTTGGGCCGGATATATTTCAAAAGGGAGCCGTGGCCGGCGAGCCGGATGGCCCGCCCGGGCCCCATCCCCAGGCAACAACGGTAAGGAGGCCGTTTCTATCCTATGAATAGAAGACATTTTCTGCTCGGTCTGGGCACGGCCGGTGCCGCCCTGGCCGCGCCGGGCCCGGCCGGACGTTTGCTGGTCCGGGACGTCCAGGCGGGCCAGGAACCCTTGGCCACCCTGCTCGACCTGTCCAAATGCGTGGGTTGCGGCGCTTGCGTCGCGGCTTGCCACGACGCCCATCAGTCCGACTATCCCAATCCGGTCAAGCCCTTCCCCAAGATGTACCCGTCCCGGGTCAAGGTCGAGGACTTTTCCGACAAGCGCGACGTGGAAGACCGGCTCACGCCCTACAACTGGCTCTACATCCAGACGGCCACGGTGCAAAAGGACGGCAAGGAGCTGACGGTCAACATCCCCCGGCGCTGCATGCACTGCACCCATCCGCCCTGCGCCGAACTGTGCCCTTGGGGTTCGGCCGCCGCTTATCCGGACGGCGCCGTGCGCATCGACACGAACATCTGCCTGGGCGGAGCCAAATGCCGCACGGTCTGCCCCTGGCACATCCCCCAGCGCCAGACCGGGGTCGGGCTCTACCTCAAGCTCGCGCCTTCCTACGGCGGCAACGGCGTCATGTACAAGTGCGACCGCTGCAAGACACGCATGGCCGCCGGCCAGCAACCCGCCTGTATCGAGGCCTGTCCCAACGAAGTCCAGACCATCGGCCCGCGTTCGCAGATGCTGGCCGCAGCCAAGGCTCTGGCCAAGGACATGAACGGCTACATCTACGGGGCCACGGAAAACGGCGGCACCAATACCATCTATGTCTCGCCGGTGCCCTTCGCGGACCTCGACGCCGCCATCGCCAAGGGGCCGGGCAAGCCCGCTCTCGGCAAGGTGGCCGATGTCATGGGCGAGCAGGCCAACCTGGCCACGTCGGTGCTGTGGGCGCCCCTGGCCGGACTGGCCGCCGGAGCCTTGCGCCTGATCGGCAAGGCCAAGGCCGGCGCCCAGGGCCCGGAAACGGAGGACACCCATGACAAGTAAGCTCTATCCGCGCTGGCAACGGCGTTTGGTGCTGTGGCTGAGCCTCGGCCTGGCCCTGACCGGCATGGGGCAGATGCCCATTTTCTCGCGCTATTACATCGCCGACCTGCCTGGGCTCCATTGGCTCGGCGATTTCCGCATGACTGCGGCCCTGCACCTGGCCCTGGCCGCCATCCTGCTGGTCGTGCTGACCCAGCTCGCCGTGGCCTGGCTCGGCTGGGGGCGCCTCCGGTCGCGCCTGTCCGGGGTGGTCCTGGCCCGGGTGGTGTTTTTCACCGCCCTGGCCGCAACAGGCCTGCTGCGGGTGTTCCAAAACGGCTCCCAGCCGCCCATCGGCCCCATGGAAATCCGCTACCTGGACTGGGGGCACCTGGGACTGGCCGTGGCCCTCGGCATCGCCGCCCTTCTGCCGGCCGGGAAGTCGTCAAAGGTGTGAGAGAAGAGAAGATGCCTCCGGCGGCCGGGGGGCATGATGCCCCCCGGACCCCCTCGCACGGGAAAAGTTTTTTGAGGCCGGCTGCAACCGGTCAAGCTGTGCCGGGATGGGGTGGTCCAGGAGGGGCCCATGGTCCCTCCTGGCCCGCCCGGGAAGGACGTTCCCCCTCCATCCGCACTCTCGTCTACCAATTTCTACGGGCAACGATCCGAAATAGGCCTGGGGATGTTTCGGCAAGCCCGGCCATATTTCTTGCCGGTCGCGTGGTTTCGCGCACCTCGAATGGGGGAAGCCCCGCCAGTTACGGCAGCACCACACGACCTTAGACCACCGCGCTTTGAACACCATTGCCCTCCGGATCAGTTGGCGGCGCAGGGTCCTGGTAGCGGTCTCTTGTGGAAGGCCCTCCGCCCCATTGGCGCGATGCTCCAGAAACGGTGGAGCGGCCAACGACATCGTAGCCCTCTTCCTTGGCCACGGCCGCGAACGAGGGGTACATGTCGTTTTCCTCGTAGCTTTCGCCGGCGGCGGCTTCGTTGAGGTTCTCCAGAGTGGAGCCGATGACCCCGGCCGGGAACGCGGCCGTGATCTCCACCTCGCCACCTTCGAGGAACTTGAACAGCCGCTTGGCGTGTTCTTTTTCCTGATCGGCCGTTTCGGTGAACACGGCCGAGATCTGCTCGAAGCCTTCCTTTTTCGCCTTGGACGCAAAATAGGTGTAGCGGTTGCGAGCCTGGGATTCACCGCAGAATGCGGTCAGGATGTTTTTTTCCGTTTTCGAGCCTTTGAGCGACTTCATACGACCTCCCTTATGGTGCGTTATTCGTCCAGATATTTCTGGGACCATTTGAGCCCCGCCGCCACAGCCGGAAAACCGATGGTGGTGGCGAGGGAAAGCAGGGCCTGGGCCACTTCGGCCGGCGTGGCCCCGGCTTGGACGGCCCGCCGGGCATGGCTGACCACGGCCGTTTCGGAACCCATGGCCGTGGCCGCGCCCAGTTGGACCAAATGAATGGTTTTTTCATCCAGGGGGCCGCTCTGACGCGCCGCCCGGGCCATGGCCTCCAGGGCCGACATGAAGCCGGGGTAGTTTTTGACCAAGGTTTCATAATGCCTGGGGAGCGTGTATTCCGGCATGGCGAAACTCCTTGGGACCGGGCCCTGGCTCCACGTCGGGATGACGCACCGGCGGTCGGGACAGCCTCCTGGCCGGGTATGGGCCGAGGTCCGGGTGGGTGTTTGCTGTCGTGGGTGTCACTGAAGCGGATAAGGCCCTGTTTGTCCACCAGGAAAAGCGGAGGTGGCCCATGGCCTAAACGCCACCGGCCCGCCACGGGCTTGTCACCCGGCCGGAGTTAGCCGCGACGAGACACCGAAATGGAGGAACATCCCATGCGCCGCCAAGTCTTCCCCGCCTTGCCCGCCCCGCTCGTCAACCGTATGGCCTGGATCATCCTGGGCCTGCTGTTCCTGGTCGCGGTGTCGGCCCGGGCTGATTCCGGTCCGACACCCAAATATGTCTTTTTTTTCATCGGCGATGGCCTGGCCATGCCCCAGCGCGCCGCGGCCGAATACGTCCTGGCCGCCCGCCAGGGATCGGACAAGCCCGGCATCGTCAAGCTGGCCATGAACACCCTACCCGCCCAGGGGCTGACCAGCACCTATTCCCTCAATTCCATCATCACCGATTCCGGCGCCGCCGGCACGGCGCTCGCCTGTGGGGTCAAGACCTACAACGGCGCCATCGGCGTGGACGGCCAAAAAAATCCCGTGAAAAGCGTCGCCGAAATGGCCCGGGACAAGGGCATGCGGGTCGGCATCGTGTCCAGCGTCTCCCTGGACCACGCCACGCCGGCCAGTTTTTACGCCCACCAGGCCAGCCGCAACAATTATTACGAGATCGCCCTGTCCGTGGCCCAAAGCGGCTTCGACTACTTCGGCGGCGGCGGTTTCAAGGACCCCACCGGCAAGAAATCCCACAAGGAAGGCGACAAGCCCAATGCCTTGGCGGTCATCAAGGCGGCCGGCTACGTCCTGCCCGACTCGCGCCAGGCCATCCTGGACCTTATACCCGGCACCAAGGCCGTGGCCGTCAATCCCGTGCTCGACAGCAGCAAGGCCATGCCCTACGCCCTGGACAAGGACGCCAAGGGCCTGAGCCTGGCCGAATACACGGCCAAGGGCATCGAGCTCCTCGACAACCCGAGAGGCTTTTTCCTCATGGTCGAGGGCGGCAAGATCGACTGGGCCTGCCACGCCAACGACGCCACCTCGGCCGTGGACGACACCCTGGCCCTGGACGCCGCCGTCACCGAGGCCCTGCGCTTCGCGGCCAAGCATCCCCAGGAGACCTTGATCGTGGTCACCGGCGACCACGAATGCGGCGGTCTGACCCTGGGCTTTGCCGGCACCCGCTACGGCAACTACTACGACTATCTGAAAAACCAGCAGGTCTCCTTCGACGCGTTCACCGACGCCCTGGAGGCCTACAAGAAATCCCACACACCCGAGACCGCCAAGTTCGAGGACGTCATCCCGCTCATCAAGGACAGCTTCGGCCTGATCGTGCCGACGGAGGCCGACTTGCAGGCCATGCAAAACGCCCCCAAACCCAATGAGGATACCACCTCTCCGGCCGATCCCCACGGTATGTACCTCAAGGACTTCGAGCTGGCCGAGGTCAAGGACGCCTTCAAGCGCAGCCTGGAATACACCGGCAAGCACGGCGCGTCCGGCTCGGAAGTGGATTACCGGGCCTACGGCGGCTACGAGCCCCTGACCGTCACCCTGACCCACATCCTGGACCAGAAGGCCGGCATCGGCTGGACCAGCTACGCCCATACCGGCGTGCCGGTCGTGACCTCGGCCACCGGCCCCGGTTCCGCGGCCTTTGTCGGCTACTACGACAACACCGACCTGGCCAAAAAGCTCATGGCCGCCCTGGGCGCGCCGGCGCCGACGGCCAGCGTGGCGGTAAAGTAGCGAAGAGAAAAAAAACGGGGCGCTGCCCCGGGCCCCGCCGGGGGGCATGATGCCCCCCGGACCCCCTCCATGGTGGGGCCGGTCTCGCCCCGGCGACACGCCTCGAAAGACGAGGCGACGCCGGGCCGAGACCGGCCCCACAAGGCCTTTTGGGAGAGGAGAAGTATGGCGCAAAAAACACTTGGCCAGGAAGATCAAGAGGGCGCCCCCCTCGGCGGGTCCAAAGCGGCGCCCTGGTGGCGAGATATGGTCGTGACCGGCCTCATGGTCGTCGCCTGCCTGGGACTGTGGCTTATGCCCACGGGATTCGAGAATCGCCAGCCCACCGACGCGGTGCAGGTCAAGGCCCGGGTCCTGTCCGTGGACAACAGCCAAGTGCACCAGTTAGGCATCATCCGGGAGGGCGATCAGCGCGTGGTGGTCGAGCCTCTCGACGGCCCCTTTGCCGGACAGCGCCTCACGGCCGACAACCATCTGCTCGGCAAGCTGGAACTCGACAAGATCTTCATCCCGGGCGACACGGCCCTAGTGGTTCTGTCCATAAGCGGCGGCAAGATCGTCTCCGCCGTGGCTCAGGACCACTGGCGGTTGGGCCTGCAAAGCCTGCTGCTCGGGCTGTTCGTCCTGGCCCTCGTCGCCTATGCCGGGTTGACCGGATTGCGGGCCGTGGTCTCGTTCGTGCTGGCCGCGCTGCTGCTGTGGAAGGTGCTGACGCCGCTGCTGCTGACCGGCCACGATCCGCTGCTCGTGACCCTGGGTGTGCTGGCCGTACTCATGGCCGGGGTGGTATTTCTGGTCGGCGGGGCCAACCGCAAGGCCTTGGCCGCCTATCTCGGTTCCGTGGGCGGCGTGGCCGTGACGTGTCTGCTCTCCCTGGCCACGGCGCCGGGGTTCGCGTTGCCTGGGGCGGTGCGGCCCTTTGCCGAAACGCTGCTCTATTCCGGCTACGGCCACCTCGATCTCGGCCGGATGTTTTTGGCCACCATCTGCCTGGGCGCGAGCGGCGCCATCATGGACGTAGCCATGGACGTGGCCGCGAGCCAGGCCGAAGTGGCGGCCCATCATCCCGGCATCGGGCGCGGCAACCTTGCCCTGTCGGGTCTGCGCGTGGGCCGGGTGGTGGTCGGGACCATGGCCACCACCTTGCTTTTGGCCTACTGCGGCGGCAGCCTGCTCCTGCTGCTTTTGCTCATGGCCCAGGGCGTGCCGCCGATCAACGCCGTCACCATGCCCCACGTGGCGGCCGAGATCGCCAATACCCTGGTCGGCAGCTTCGGCCTGGTCACGGCCGCACCGTTGACCGCCCTGGCCGGGTCGCTGTTACTGGGTGGAGGAAAGTAGGCAGGGAAACGACAGGGGAAACGCCTCCGCCGGCCAGGAGGGGCCGAGGGCCCCTCCTGGACCACCCCATCCGAGCAAGTGTGCGCCACTTGCAACTGGCCGCAAATTTAAACTTTTCCCGTGCGAGGGGGTCCGGGGGGAATCATTCCCCCCGGCCGCCGGAGGCTCTTTTCATCCCCTCCCCCAACAAATGGCGCGCCATGTCGGTGCCGGCTTCGCCGCCGCCGGCCATGCGCGACAGTTCGGACGCCACGGCTTCGCCGGTCAGACGATGGCAGCGGGTGCTGGTCTGGCCGTTTTCCACGGATTTGACGACCTGGAAATGGCGGTCGGCCAGACTGGCCAGTTGCGGCCAGTGGGTGATGAGCAGAATCTGGGTGGTATTGGCCAGCCGGCGGATATGGGCGCCGACGCTGGTCAGGGTCAGGCCGCCGATACCGGCGTCGATTTCGTCGAAAATAAGCGTGGGGCCATTGTCCTCGGCGGAAAGCGACATGAGCGCCAGGAGGAATCGCGAGAGTTCGCCGCCCGAAGCGATCTTGTCCAGGGGCTGGGGCGGCTGGCCGGGGTTGGGACACCAGAGGATGCGGGCCCGTTCCTCGGTGAGGGGGGAAAGCTCGGGGCTCGCCGGCACGTAGGCCTCGACGGGCGTAAAATCGAACAGCACCTTGACTTCCTTGGAAAACCCCAACCCGGCCAAGGTCCGGCCCAGACTCGCGGACAGGCGTTCGGCCGCCGCGTGTCGGGCCCGGCCCAGGTCGTCCAGGGCCGCGGCCAGGGCCGAGACCAGATGTTTTTCCTCCCGGGCCAGGCGTTTGCGTTCCAGGCCGCAGGCATCGAGGAAGTTCAGGTTGGCCTCGATCTCGTCATTGAGATGGACGATCTCGTCGAGGCTTTTTTTGAGTTTGCGTTTGAGCTGGGCCAGCTCGAACAAACGTTTTTCGATGGCCTCGGCGTCTCCGGCCACGTTCGGGGTCGGCTGGCGGCGCAGTCGGACGGCCACGTCCTTGAGCTGGTGGCGAAAGTTGGCCACGGCCTCGGCATCCGGCTCGAATTCCGGGAAATGGGCGCCGGCATGCAGCAGTTCGCTGTGCAGTTCGGCCAGGGCGTCGAGCAGGCGGGGTTCGCCTTCGATGCAGTCCAAGGCCTTGGTCAGGGACTCGGATGCCTTGCGCGCGGTGGTCACGACGGCCCGGGTGGCGAGCAGTTCCTCTTCCTCGCCGGGCCTGGGCGCCACGCGGCCGATCTCGTTGTGCTGAAATTCCAGGTATTGACGCCGTTCTTCCAGGGCAGCGGCCTTGTCCTCCAGGTCGCGCAGGGCCTGGTGCACGGTGGCGAGTTCGCGCAGCAGGCGGTTTTTGGTCGCAAGCGGCGCGGGATCGTCCAGGTAGCTGTCCAGAAGCGCGGCCTGGAAGGCCGGCTGGAGCAGGCGTTGCTGGCCGTGCTGGGAAGCATGAAGCAGGAGCTTGGGGCGCAAGGCGGCCAGGGTGTCGCGCGAGGCGAGCTGGTCGCCCACATAGATCCGGCTGCGACCGGAATCGGCGGCCAGTTCCCGGCGCAGGACCATATCCTCGCCGTCCACGACGAACAGAGCCTCGACCACGGCCTTGTCGCAGCCGGCCCGCACGAGGTCCGGGGACATTTTCTCGCCGGTGAGGAAATTGACGGCCGAAATAATGAAGCTCTTGCCGGCGCCGGTCTCACCGGTCAGGACATTGAGCCCCGGGCCGCATTCCAGCTCCAGGTCGTCGATGAGGGCGAGATTTTTGATGCGCAGCACTTCGATCATGGCATTGCCCTACTGGCACAGTCCTTCATAGCGAAGCTACCGTCGTTCCAGGCGTACACTCGGGCGGGAGTCCAAAGGGCCGCGCCCCTTGGCCGCCGGAGGCTTCCCCCCACCATTCCATCTTCGCATCCGCCGCCTACTGCCGCAACCGGGGGTCCAGAATATCGCGCAGGCTTTCACCGATGAGGTTGTAGCCGAGCACGGTCAGCAAAATCGCCAAGCCCGGGAACACGGACAACCACGGCGCGACTTCCAGCACTTCCTTGCCGTCCATGAGCATGTTGCCCCAGCTCGGCATGGGCGGCTGCACGCCAAGGCCCAGGAAGCTGAGGGAGGATTCGATCAGGATCGCCCCGGCCACGCCGAGGGTGGCCGACACGAGCACCGGCGCGGCGGCATTGGGCAGGATGTGGTAAAACAAAATGCCCGGCGCGCCCATGCCCGACACCCGGGCGGCGAGCACGAATTCGCGGCCGCGCAAGGCCAGTGTCTCGGCCCGCACGAGCCGGGCCACACCCATCCAGGACGTCAGCCCGATGACGATCATGATATTGGTGAGCGAGGGCGTGAGAAAGGCGATGACGGCCAGGATCAGGAAAAACGACGGGAAGCACAGCATGACATCCACGCCGCGCATGATGCCCTCATCCACCAGACCGCCGAAATAGCCGGCGCACAGCCCCAAAAAAAGCCCGATGGCCACGGACAGCCCCACGGCCACAAATCCCACCCACAGCGAGACCCGGCCGCCGTAGAGCAACCGCGCCAGGACGTCGCGGCCCAAAGCGTCGGTGCCGAGCAGATGCACCGTGCCGGGCGGCTGGAGAATGGCGTTGACGTCCAAGGCGGTGGGACTGAACGGCACGAGAAACGGCGCCAGCAAAGCGGCCAGGGAAATGGAACCGACCAGGGCCAGCCCGGCCCAGAGCATGCCATGCCGGGGCAGGTGGCGGGTGGCGCGGGCGAAAAGCGAGCGTTTCACTGCCGCGTCCTTCCGAGCCGGATGCGGGGATCGGCCACGGCGTAGCCCACGTCGGCCAGCAGGTTGCCGGCCAGGGTGAGCACGGCCCCGAGCACGAGATTGCCCATGATGAGCGGGTAATCGCGCGCCATGACCGACTGGTAAAAAAGCTGGCCGAGTCCGGGCAAGGCGAAAATGGATTCGATGATGACCGAACCGCCGATGAGCCCGGGGATGGAGAGCCCGAGAATGGTGATGACCGGGAGCAAGGCGTTGCGCAGGGCGTGCTTGCCGATGACCGTGCGCGTGGGCAGGCCCTTGGCCCGGGCGGTCAGGATGTAGTCCTGGCGCAGGACTTCGAGCATGGACGAACGCATGAAGCGCGAGAGCCCGGCCAGCGAGCCGAAGGTATAAATGAAAATGGGCAGGGCCAGGTGGCGGGCCAGATCCACGGTCTTGCCCCAAAACGAAAGCCTGGCGAAATCCATGGAGGTCAGGCCGGAAATGGGCAATACGGCCCAGTGGATGCCGAAGAGCAGCATGAGCAGCAAGGCCAGCCAGAATCCGGGCACGGCAAAACCGATGAACACCAAGACCGTGGCCGCCCGGTCGAACAAGCCGCCCTGCCAGTAGGCCGACAGGAGCCCGATGGGGATGGCGATGCACAGCGTCAGGAAAAGCGACGCGATATTCATGGAGAAGGTCAGGGGCAGCCGTTCGCGGATCTTGTCCCAGACGGGCCGATGGTCNCCGGACAGGGATTGGCCGAAGTCGAACCGGACGAGCTTGCCGAGCCAGTCGACGTACTGGACGGCCAGGGGCCGGTCGAGTCCGTAGAGTTTCTGGAGTCGGGCGCGGGTTTCGGCTGTGGCCAAGGGGTTGAGGGTGGTCTGCATATCCGTGGGCGAGCCCGGAGCCAGATGAATGACCGCGAAGCTGATCAGCGTGATACCGAGGAAGATGCCGGCGACCCAAAGGGATTTGAGGGCGAGGCGTTTGGCCAGATCGAGCACGGTTGGCGGACTCCTTGGGGTGCGAAAACGCGCGTCCTGTCTGGGGCGTTTTGTACGGGAAACGGGGTTGGAAGAAAAGGGCGAGAAAAAAAGTGAGTGGTCTGGGAAAAACCACTTGACTTTCCCGGGGTCTCGCGTAGATTCACTTCTCGCTGCGGGGCTGTAGCTCAGTTGGGAGAGCGCTTGAATGGCATTCAAGAGGTCGTGGGTTCGATTCCCTCCAGCTCCACCAAGAAGAATGCCAAGGGGTTACCGAGAAATCGGTGACCCCTTTTTCGTTGCCTAAGCGCCAACACCCGCCAACACTAGGTATTGGCGGCCCCGACCGGGGCGGCACGATGTTTTGCACCATCCATCCAGACTGAGCACCCCTCAGGGGGATCGCTTGAATTTTTTCAAGAGGTCACCACCACCCCCTTTCCTTCCTCCGCCGAAACAGAATTTTCATCAACGTTTCCAAGAAGATGATCTAATAAAGAGATCAATACCCCTTGGGGAATTCTCCAGCAATCCCCCCTCCGGTTTGGACATTTGGACATTCCAGATGCATCCGTTGAAAAAATCGACGGAGGTCCAGACCGGGGGAAATTCTTCCATGGGACCGCGCATAGGTGACGCCGATACTGAGCTTTGGCGCGGGGAAAGGATCAGGAACAGCCCGAGCGAGATCTACAGGCCCCGGAATTTACCTGACCCCAGTGGTCTCTTGGGGCTCCCCCGGTCAGCCCCCGCCGCCAGCCCCGGACATCCCCCGGATTCGCGCGGTAGGCCCCCTTCCTGGGCCGTTCCCCTGGGACTGGGGGATTGGGCTTCCCGGCTCCGGCCCTACTCCAGGATGGCCCCCCTAGGGCCAAAGCCCGATTTAGGGGCCGGTGATGAAATGTCACCGCCGCCGCGTCAGATATTGATCTATCATTCAGGAATATTAGGATAAATCTCACAGTGACATTTGTGACATTTGCTGCTGGCCCATTCTTTCAGGTGCAGTGTTTAAAGGCAAACCCGAGATGTAAACCGCTGCCCCGGAATCACCACCGGCGGCGTCGAAGATTGACGCTGATGTAGGGAAAGGCGCGGCAACTGGCCTATGGAGCCACTGGGAACCAGTTTTTTCAGGCCCCTTTGGTCCCCCCGCTCCTGGCCCCGCTCCATGAGGGGGGGGGGAGATGCCGGGAAAAGTACGATTTAGCTGGAGGCAGTACCATAGTTAGATACTTCTCAACCCGCGAAAAAGGCTGTATTATGAATCAACATTGTCCTTTCCAGCAGAAAACATCCTTTTTTAGATCATGAATTTGCAACACATCTAAGTTTTACAGGGGGCAGATAATCCATGAGTAAAAAAATAAATATTATACCAGATGAGCTTGATGACCTCCTCGGCAGCATGGAAGAACTTCGCCGTATTCGTGAAAAAGAGCAAGACCAAGTAGACTTTGCAGATGATTTTGAAAACTATTTTATCTACTATAACTCGCCATCTGTTGAAGATTTTGAAATAAAAGTCAATGAATTGCTTGATGAATATATTGAACTCTCTTGCTCGCTACGTATTGTTGACGAACTAAATCGGTATGTAGTGGATGCCGAATCAATAAAGAAAGATTTTTCCCGTCGGTACGGGAATAGGAGTAAAAAATATGAAAACATAAATTACATTGACAGCTATCTTGATGCGATAGTCCCAAAAGTTCGCAATATATGGGAAGTAAAGAAAATTTCCAGGGACGTATTCAGTAAAATTCTTACTATTGCAAGCCAAGAAAACAAAAAACTTATACAAACACCTGCAATGGGCTATGTGGCTTTGCTCAGATTCTATGTGACAAATCTTATTAATAAAATGGCAGAAGCTGAAGAGTCCGGGGCATTCAAAGGAATTGATTATATAAAATTATCGTTTGACGTAGCTACTGCGATAAAAGAGATGGAACTACGTTTGGCGCTGCATGATGAAAAAATAATTGAAAAGGTGCATTCTGTTGGCGCGAGAATGAACAAGCTAAAAAGAGAACAGAAAAAATATGAGCATATAGAGAGACTTGCAAATGAAATTTGGTGTTTTGGCTGTGAATTGCTGCATACACAATTGTTTAATTTATTTGTTAAGGTTGGCTTGATAGATGAGAAAGACAGAATTGGAGCGTCAAATATATTAAAAAAGTTAGCCCCTGAAAATAGGACGTATGGCCCTGGAGTTAGTAAAATTATTGACATATGCCCATGCAATAAAGAATCTGGATGTCCTTTGCTTTTTAAAGTTAGTATAAAGAAACGCTACAGTCTTCCCGTAGCCAAGTATAAATAATAAACAGCGAATATCCCCCCTTATTCCTTAATAGACACTCCCCTTTTGAAGTTTTTAGACCAACATCCTGATTTGTTAAGATTTTTTTGTTCTTAGGGTTCCGCGAAGTCCTGAACGGCGCTTTACGGGATAGCTTCCCCCGCCGCGTTCACCTGCCGGCATCTTTTTTTGCAGCTCCCCCCCCTTTCATCTTCCCCCGACTTGAGACCGCATCGCCGGGCCTGTGCGATGTAGTCCCTGAGCGCAATCGGCAGGGGCGGGAGCGGGGGAGGCGGAGATTGTTCACCAACCCCCTGTTTCATCTTCCCCCGACTTGAGACCGCATCGCCGAGCCTGTGCGATGTAGTCCCTGAGCGCAATCGGCAGGGAGCGGGAGCGAGGGAGGCGAAGATTGTTCACCAACCCCCTGTTTCATCTTCCCCCGACTTGAGACGTGGCCCACGGGCCTATGAGATGTAGTTCGTGACGACAAGCCAAGGCCAAGGAGGTCAAGCGGTAGAGTCAACCCCACACATCCCCGCGTCGCTTGCTGGCGCGGCCTATACGATGAATCCCTGGAAACTCGCGGGCCAACGGGGAAAAAGGAGCAGCAGAATGCGACTTTTTAATGATCTGTTTCGTGATTGCGCGTTGGTAATCACGGAATCGCAACGAACGAGTTGGGAGCAAGGTCAGCTTATTCCAACCCAGGTCTTGCAACGATACTGGGACGCGGGACTGCCCTTCCTGCCCGAAGCACCGATCACGGCCATGCGGCTGGCCACGTTCCAGCGCAAACTTGCGGAACTCGCCCAGGGCCATGGCAACCCAGCAGTGCGCCAGCTTGCTGAGTTCGTACGAGCCGATGTTTCCATCAGCGTGTCCGGCTTCGACCGCACCGGCAAGCCAGATCCACGCCGCACGCCCAAAGTAAAAGTGATGCAGCCGAGGTACGATAAACGCTAAAGTAAATACAATTTTGATGATGGCAGGTCACCTTTCGGGGTGGCCTTATTTTTCTCATTTATAAAAGTGTGAGGTCGAGAATGAGTAAGAAACAAGTGGCCGCTGATACTGAGGAAACAGCGCCAGTTGATGACAAGAAAAATGAAAGTCCGTGTAAAGTTGTATTAAAAAACCTTGATCCTGTTGGAGCTCGAGACCGTGTCCTGGACAAGTATCATCAGCGTATGCGGTTTTTGACTGACCGGCAAAAGCTTTTGGTGCATGACGGCTGCCGCTACGGCAACTTCCCGCATCTTGCGGAAGGGCTTGCCTTGGAAGTCCTGAAGAAGGTGCATCTCGAGTACCAAGAAGGAATGCTGAACGTGGACGAGTATGGCGAGCCGGTTGAATTGAAGACTTTGCTACAGTTTCAAGCAAAGGTACGCACACTTGGCATGATGCAGCAGGTCTTGAAATTAGTACGACTCGACTCCCGTATTCACGCATTATCAAAAGAGTTCGATGCGAACCCGTACGCTATCAACCTCGAAAATGGATTGTTTGATCTCCAGTCCCAGACTTTGACACCGCACAATCCATCGCAGTTAGTGACGAAGCTGGCACGTGTGTCGTGGATACCGGATGCCCAGTGTGCATTTTGGGAAGATTTTATTGACGAAATCACCTGTGGAGACAAGGAATTGGCCGCGTATCTCCAGCGCCTGTGCGGTTATTGTTTGTCCGGATCAACTCAAGAGGAGGTGCTGCCTATTCTGTACGGGGCAGGCGCGAACGGAAAGAGCCTCTTCCTGGGTACCCTGCGCGACCTTTTGGGCTCTGGAGAATACTCACACACGTTAAGTCCAGATTCAATCTTGAATTCACGTAGTTATGGTATCTCTTATGAACATCGCCAATTGGAAGGAAAACGCACGGCCTTGGCTATTGAAATCAACGATAAAAGCACGCTTAATGAAGCTGTAGTAAAGTCGTTTACGGGAGGAGATGAAACGTCTGGCCGAGCGATTGGAGAAAATCCGGTACAGTTTAAGCCGCAGGCGAAGATAATTATGGCGGTAAATCATCTCCCTAGCCTTGTCGGAAGTGACCGTGGCATTCGACGTCGCCTGCAGGTCGTGCCGTTTAAGGCCAATTTTGACTGTACAATACGAAAAGAAGAGATCGAAAGCCAGATCATGGCCGAAAAAGAAGGGGTTTTCGCCTGGATGGTGCGCGGCTTCAAGGAATGGCAGGCGCAGGGTCTGAACCCTCCTGAGGTCATCCGCAAGGCGACCGAGGCGTACTTCCAGGTCAACGACCACATCGGGACCTACCTCGCTGATCGCACCGTTGCAGATGCCAACGCGAAAATGCCGGTGAAACACCTTCATGAGGATTACAAGGCGTGGGCGTTAGATTCCGGGCTGAAGCCTCTTGGCAAGAAACAGCTGGGCGACCTTCTTCGTTCCCGGGGATTTGAGCAGGATCGCTCAGGATTGACCCGCTTTTGGAAGGGGTTGGCACTGAATTACGCCGGCTAACAAACTGTGCGGGGGTTCCAAGCCGGAGCCCCCGCCAATTCATCGAAAAAAAGAGAATATATGGAATCTATGAATAATCTCGCGTCTCAGGAACCACCAATCTGCATCTTTAAACCTGCCCGGTACAATGCCTTCGTACGGCTGGCGCGGCAACTGGTCAAGCTCCATGGACCACGCCCGATCTGCATCGAGAATTCACGGCTGTTCCAACCCATTGGCCACTTGAACTTCTGGGTAGACATGGACCTGGCTAATATCCTTGAGGGTGCAGGCAGCAAGGCCGGTGCCGCCAGCCCAAAGGGCAAAACTGCGATTGCCCAGGGGATCAGTTTTGCATTCCAGGCAACTGAGAGTGAACTCCGAGGTCTCGCCGCCATCGCGGGGAAATCAGAAGTCAATGTGTGGGACCGGGAAGGAGAGATTGTTTTTGCCGGTGCCCATATAGAAGCAGGACTCCAGAAATCGACGCGCCCGTCGTCATTCTTGAAACTGGAGTTCCCCGCCGACGAGCACAAAATCGGCGAGGAGGTCGAGAAAATCGAACTTGCTGACCTCCGACAGTATGTTGGTAAAGCCCGTTACGTCACCTTGCTTGGCTACCAGGGCCAGATCGAACAAGTCGAGGTGCGGGGCAAGCGTCCCTACACCCTTTACGCGGCCTCCATCCCAACTCTGAAAGGCCAGAAGCCAAGCTTTGCGCTGACCAGTCAAAACTTTCTGAACTTGGCTGGAGAAAAGGACCTCAAGCTCGGCATTTTTCGCAATGACCACGGTTATTGGCTGAAGACCTCATCCAGACCGAGCTTGATCAATAACCTTACCACCTACGAACGCCTGTATGAGGGCAGCGTCTAATAGGATACTCGGGGGGGGAGGAAACACCTTCCCCCTTTACGGAGGATATCATGCAATATGTTTATGTCGCTGGTGCCGGTACTGATGCCGCGATTGATTTGGCGATAACGAAACAAACTCGGCTTGCCCTGTATTCGCTCATCGGCGGGTTCAGATCGCAGGACTTTGGCTTGCATACAACAGAGGCAGTGGCTTGCGATATTGCTAAATTCGATGGCAAATTTATCGCACCAATCGACGGCGATACTTTTGCTGATTCTGGCGGTTATTCTTTTATTGTCGGAGAAAAAGCCCCCAAAGACCTTCCCGTAATGATCGATTGCTACAATGTTTATCTCGAAAGCGAGCGCGATATTTTTGACTATATATTCTCCTTAGACATTCCGTTCAGCCTTAAGTATAAAGAATTTAACACCAGAAAGAACATTTTCGAAGCAAACGAAAAGTCTTTGGTTGAATCACAAGAAGTTCTTGCCAATTACAAAGAATTGCAAAGCAAGTTTTTCTTTGTTTGGCATTTCAAAATGAAAGAACAGTTTAAGGTTTGGAAGAGTCTTTATTCCAGCCTTGGCATGGACAAGGTAATTCGCAATCATGCCGTTGGCGGAATGGTAGGACTCAAAAAAGCGGCAAATATAAGTTTTTGTCCCTTTACGGGGATGAGCTTCTATATCCTCAATTGCCATCTCCAGGGTCCGTTTGCCGGCGATGATTTTCGCATGCATTATCTTGGCGTGTATTCTCGTGAGGACATGACCTTACCCCCTCGAGTATACCAAGGATAAGTTCGGACTCTTGGTTTCAGGTTTTTCCCCTTTAATGGCTCTTCGGTATTCCTCCGGGCTCATCCCGGCAAGGGCGCTATGGGGGCGCACGGTGTTGTAATCCTGCCTCCAGTCCTCGATGATCCTTTTGGCCTCGGCCAGCGAGCGGAAGGTCTGGGCATTGAGGCACTCATCCCGCAACCGACCGTTGAAGCTTTCGATATGACCGTTTTCCATCGGCTTGCCAGGCCGGATGAACTCCAGTTTGACTCCCCGTCCATGCGCCCAGCGGTCAAGGGCCTTGCTGGTAAACTCTGGCCCGTTGTCCGTGCGGATGATTGCCGGACACTGCCCCATGGCACTCAGACGTTCCAAAGCTCTCGCCACCCGCTCGCCGGTCAGGGAGTGGTCCACTTCCATCATCGGGCTTTGCCTGTCAAAGAGATCGACCACCGTGAGCACACGGAAACGTCGGCCATTTTCCAGGCAATCGCTTACGAAATCCATGGCCCAGTGCTGGTTCGGCCCGGTCGGTCCGGGCTGCACGACACGCAAGTGACTGACCCGCTTGCGGCGTCGTTTGAGCCGAAGTGACAGTCCTTCCTCCCGGTACACCCGCTCGACCCGCTTGTGGTTTACGGCAACGCCTTCACGCCGCAACAGGATGTGCAGCCTGGGACTGCCGAAACGCCGACGTTCCTCGGCCAGTTCCCGCAACCGGACGCGCAGGTCGGCGTCGCTATCCGGGCCAGGCGCTCGCCGGTACGTCCTACGGTTCATCCCCATCAACTGGCAGGCCCGCCGCTCGGAATAACCATGCGCCTCAACGGCATGACGCACGGCCAAGCGGCGTTCGGCGGGCTCTACGCGTTTTTTCCAAGGACCTCTTTGAGAACCTGAATGTCCAAGGCCTGGTCGGCCACAAGCCGTTTCAGACGCTGGTTTTCCTCCTCAAGTCCTCGTAGCCGACGTGCTTCGGTCACTTCCAATCCACCGAATTTACTCCGCCATTTGTAAAACGTCGCGTCGGAAATCCCATGCTGGCGGCATACAGCGGCAACAGTCATGCCTGCCTCGGCTTGCTTCAAAATCCCGATGATCTGCTCCTCGCTGAATCGGCTCTTCCGCATGACGATGGCCTCCTTGGCCGGCGTCACGAACTTTTAACTGGGATACCTGGCGGGGGAAAGGTCAATTGCGTGCTGATTGATTTGCGGTATCAGCCTTTAGTTGGAGTAAAGGCTGATCATGTGTATAATTGTGAAGCATTAAAACACAAGCAAATGGCGCAGTTGGTGCTTTTAGGCTGTAAGTTATTGTTGACATCGTTAGACTAATTTTTTGGTTATTTCGGAGTTGCTCGTTGTCGATTATTGCTCTGGTTATATTTCATCTTAAGCCAGCCTCTGTCGTCCTTTAGTAAAAGTAAAGGACGATCGAAGACTAATGCAAAGTATAATGCAATTCAATGGGTGCTCAGGGTGAACTGAGGGTAAAATTTTTTTTGATGAGCTTCTATTTTAATCTTGCTGTGAATATGCGATCATTCTGGATCGATTGCATCCTTCTATCTTTTTAAATTTATTTTCATTTGTCCGGTAAATTTTTATCACTTAGAGCATTTATTTTGTATTTATTTGTCAACATACGACATAGAAAAAATCTATGGCGTAATCGAAGACGTATCGCTACGCGTAGTGGCCAAAAAACAGACACTGAAAATATCCAATAAGTAAAAGTGACAAATAATTTTCATCCATAATATTCAATCTACGTGCTGATAATATTCTTTCTCTGCCGCTTGCATCAAAAATTAATTCTGAAAACACACTTTCGAATAACCCTGAACAGTATGCGCGCCTCGTCGCTTGAATTCTTTATTCGCCACCACGTCATCCAGTAATTTCATTCCTGGTGCAATGCCTAGATGCATGAATATCAACGCATGCCTTATGAAGGCATTGTTTAAGGCGAGACAATAAAGACAACTATAGTGTTGTTTTAAATTTCTTTTGGTGGATCTAAAACAAATTATTCGTCGCTGCCCATTACTTTGTATTTATAAACGCTTTGTTACGCCTTCGATGTCCGCCTTTACTTAGAGTGAAGGCTGATGCGTAGAACAGCGTAGATGTTTGTAGGATCAGAATCTATCTGCAAATAGACGCGAGAAGTCAATAAAGACCTTTCGTTCCTTGTGCAGCCGTGTCTTTTAGTTCTTGCTGGTTCGGCCCTTGCCCTTGGTGCTACCCCTCCAAATCTCCCGTCTCCTGGATTTTCTGGGGCTCCCATGAGGTTTCCCCTATCCCGGACCTAAAAATCCCGTAGGGGCCAGCCTAGCGCCAAAGAACGTTTTGGCCAGGAGCAAGGGGACGTTCCCCACTGCATTATAGTCTTTTTATAGAGTAATATAGATATTGTATTCGTATATATCAACTCAAACTGAGGAGGAAATATGTCGTCCAAAAAAGATCAGTCCATTGATGTGATGGGGAACGAGACTTCCGACAAGAAGAAGCGTCCCGAGTCCAGATACAATGCTTCCGTCCTTCGGGAGTATATCAAGGAAGGTCTTGATGCCAAGTCGATCATGGAACGGATGGGTATCGCTCACAAGACTGTGCTCAAGCATTATGTGCTGCGGCTTATCAGCGATGATCGTACTTATTACGACGTCAAAGGACTTTATCTGAAAAGTTCCAGTCGTCCTTACGTCAACAAGAAAGGTGAGGTTCGTTTCAACGTCAACAAGCTGGACCTTGGAGACTTGGAACTCAAGGAAGGCGACGAGTTCGCTATTACCGCCGAAGACGGCAAGATCATCTTGACGGTGATCTGAAGCAACTTGCAACCAATGCCATGCTCCTTTGAGGTGGCATTTTCTTGTTTTATAGTCATACAGCAAACTGTTGAACAGCAATTTGCAGAGATGTTTGGTGGTGGACCCTTTCTGTAATTTTCAAACTGAATGCGCAAAATTATACAGATATCATTGTAATATTACGATCTTTCGAAAACGGAGGAAAGAACGATATTAGATAGAAACGTACATTGGAGATGCAGCGGTGAATTAGCTGTTGAATTACAAATGGATACTACGGCTCTCGCTGGCGGTCCCAGTCAACCCCGCTTTTGAATCTACGATTTGGTGGGGTTTAAATGTAAATTCCAACATTGCAAGGAGTTTCGCATGAAGGTGGATCCCATTATCGACCTCAGGACCATCAAGAGCATCAAGAAGCTCTTGGCGGATCAGCCGCGTAACCGGCTACTGTTCACCATGGGGGTGAACTCTGGGCTCAGGGTCCAAGATATATTGGCTTTGAAGGTGTCAGACGTGAAGTCTTGCAAAATTGGCGACCGCGTTTGTCTTAAGGAAAAGAAAACTGGCAAAGAAAATATCTTCATCATGAACAAGGAAATAAAGATCGCTCTTGACGAGCATCTTGCGACATCGAAACTGAAAGATGAAAATTTCCTATTCAAGAGTCGAAAAGGGAAGGATTATCCTCTGACAACCTATGCTGTCACCATGATGGTACAGCGTTGGTGCGACGAGATCAATCTTCAAGGCAATTTTGGCGCGCATACGCTAAGGAAGACATGGTGTTACCACCAAAGAAAGACCTTCGGTGTGTCTTGGGAAGTCTTGGCTAAGCGTTTAAACCACAGCAGCCCGAGTGTGACAAGAAGATATCTTGGAGTACAAGAGGAGGAGGTGGAGGAGATTCTGCTGCACACGATTTAACATATCTTCCCTAAGGGGCACTCGCCCCTTTCTTTGATCTGCATTCGCTTAACTCGTTTTCGTCGATCACACTTTTCGAACCGCTTTCGTTTTCAATATTCAATTGCACTTGGAGGTGCTTATGGGCGTTTATCAACGTGATGAACGTTGGATGGTCTATTTTCATGAGAACGGCAGACGGAAGGATCGGTCCTTTGGACGTGGCGAGGAGGCTCGTCTCCGGGCCGAGGCCTTTGACTTTGCGGTGAAGCAAGCCAAGGAGAAAGGCTTCTCGATTCCTGATCCTGCAATGGTCACTATTGGCGTCCAAGAAGGTATCCAGACACAGGCCGCGATGACGGTGGCTCAAACGGGAGCCGTTGAGGTGTGCGCTGCGCCAGTGGTCCCATACGCTGCCCCGGTGGCTCCGGTTGTCGCCGCTGCCAAGGGGATCACCTTTGGACAGCTGTCGACGATGTACCTGGATCACTTGCGGGTGTCGGGTCGAACCGAAAAACACATTTACACCTTGGATAAGCTACTGAAAAGTATGTTCTTTGACATCCTTGGTCGGAACACCCTGGTCGAGGGCATGACGTACTTGAAAGACATCGTTCCGTTCATCAAGCAGATGCAAGGGGTTAGCCCCCAGACAAAGAAGCCTCGATCTCAGGCCTGCGTGAATCGGTACTGCGACTATCTGGATGCCATGTTCAACTTCGGCATCGAGATGGAGCTCATCGCCAGGAACCCCATGAAAGGGCGGAAAAAGGCGAAGGAGCGTCCCAGGGATGTCCAGGTCAACGTTGATGACCTCCGCCGGATTATGGACTATGCTGAACCACATATCCGGTGGGCGATGGAGGTCTGCTTCAACCTAGGAACGCGGCCCGGCCCGTCGGAGCTCTTCGCTCTGCGCTTTGAACACGTGGACTTCGACGCCGGCACGGTGCGGATTTACGCGACAAAGACCAAGACCTACCGGACGGTACCGGTGACGGCGACGTTTTTGGATCGGCTGCGCGATATGCGAGAGAAAACCAAATTCGGGTTCGTTGTCGAGTATGACGGAAAACCATTGACTACAATTCGGAAAAGTTTTAATAAGGCATGCATAAAGGCCGGGATAACCGTGAATGTAAGAATGTACGATTTACGACACCTTTTCGCCACAACCATGCTTGCCAATGGCGCTGATTTAGCGGCAGTGTCAAAACTGATGGGGCATTCGACTGTGAAGATGACCGCCGACGTGTACTATCACTACCTTGTGGGCGAAAAAGAAAAGGCAGTTGGGAAGTTGCCTACCCTTGCTGGTGTGTGAGTACAGTTAAGTTATGGTAAGAGGTTCTTCGAAACCTCTTTTTTTGTTTTTTATTTATTGATTATTTCTTTGAAAAAAAATAAAGACGAATATTGATGATGCTATATTTTACCTCTGCCTTCATCAGGCTGCAATAATTTGACTATTGTGAATAGGCCCTAAGTTTTTTTGACACCTGAGCAACGGCAACTCCCCGTTATAAGGGACAATTTTATGCTTTTAACAGCTGACTTTCTAACGGAAAAGCAATCCACAATTTTTTTTCATGGAAATAGAATCCTAAAATTACTAAAAGTATCCATATCGAGATGCGAAAAGAATGTTCTTATTTTCCCGAATGATTTTCTATTAATGGAGAGTAAATTTAATTTATTCCATTTTTTTTTACAATCTGGATTGTCTCCATCTGAAAATTACGATAGATTAATTTCCATAGAGGAAATTTCTCTAGAGTCAAAAAACTATTTTTATGAATGCTTTAAAGATGAGTTTATTGTTGGATATGAACTTACCGATTTAACGGTTTCCCTTCTAGAGCTATTTAACATCCCATATATAAATATATGGCTCCATCCCGTTCGTTTTATGGATGACGAAATGTTTATGATTAAAACAAACCAAAAACAGTACCGTGATCGGCTTCAACAGTATTCTTTCCCAGAAGATATTTTTTATATAAATGCTGAATATATAAAAATTTATTTACAAAATAAAATGAACGGTTTTGCGTTGAATAAAAATTCGTGTGTAATTTTTGGACAAACAGATTCCGACAAAACACTAAGGTCAAAAGTAGGACGTTTAAAACTGACGAATTTTCAGGATAAAATAGTAAAACTATGCTCAAACTACAATAATATTTTTTATTCAAAACATCCGCTTGCTGACCTGAATCCTGAAGTCAATGAGATGTTGATAGATCTTGGTATCGAAATAATTAAAGAAAATAGCTACAAAATTCTTGCCCATGCCAATTTGGCGCTAGTTGCAACTATTTCTTCATCTATTGGAGTTGAAGCTTATTTTTTCAAAAAAAATGTTTTGTTTTTTAATCAACCAACGTGTGATTGTATGGATAAAAATACAGTTACATGTGGCACTGAGATTTTTTCAGTGCCATTTTGGAAAAATATTTTATATGGCGAAACCCTCTCTCTCCAAAATAGTTTTTTATGTTCTAAGAATAAGATTAGAAATATTCTTGATGCATATTACGCATATGGCGTAATAGAAAAATAAACGCAAGCATGCACAGAATGCGACTTTGCAATAATAAATGAAGGATTTGAAAATGAACAACCGTGAACTTGCAATGATGGTGCTTGAAAGAATCAAGGAAAACGATGTTATCTCCTTTGATATTTTTGATACGCTTATTTCAAGAAATATATTTATTCCTAATGACTTATTTTATCTTATAGCTATGGAAGCAACCAAAAAAGAAATTTATTTATACCCAAATGTTTTTCGAAAATGCAGAATTGAGGCAGAATTAAAGGCAAGAAATGAATCAGGGTCAGAAGACATAGAACTAATAGATATATACAACAAAGTACAGCATATATTAAACTTAAACGATGAAAAGAAAAATACTTTAATGAAAATCGAAACAGATCTTGAATATAAATTTTCTGTACAAAGAAGCTCCATGAAAGATATATTTGATTATGCAAAGACACAAGGGAAAACTATTATTTTGGCATCCGATATGTATTTGGATATGTTTACTATAAAGAAGTTGCTTGAAAAGGCAGGTTACACCGGTTATAGCGAGATATATTTGTCTAGCAATTTAAGGCTAACAAAGAAAACTGGAAGTATGTTTGAATATATTGTTAACGATATAAAACATAAATATAATACTTCAAAAATTTGTCATATTGGAGATAATTACCAGCATGACACCCTCAACGCTCGTCAGCATAACCTTGACGCGGTTTTTTTGGCAGGAATGCATAAAATGTATCTAGACTCTGGATATCCGAAAAACTTATTCGGAAATTGGTTGAAAAATGATTTTAAAGACATGTCATTTAGCCTATATTGTTCTCTAGTCGCTAACAAATATTTTGATAAATATATTGACGATACTAAGCTATTTCAGACGTCGCTATTTGGAAATGATGCATATTGTCTCGGATATACAGCTCTTGGCTTGTTACTTGTTGGTTTTTGTGATTGGATTATAAATGAAGCAAAAAAAGATAAAATTGATACGTTCCTTTTTTTGGCGCGAGATGGATATCTCATTAAACAAGCGTATGATATCGTTTCTAAGTATTATTCGAATCCTCCGAAATCAGTTTATTTGCTTGCATCAAGAAGATCATTTTCTATACCAACGTTCTATTACGCAGAAAGTTACGCAGATATTTTTCTTTCAAGTAATTTTTCAGGCTCAGTGGCATCGTATATTACAAATAGGCTTGGGGTAGCTATAGATACAGAAGTATTGTGTATTTTGGACGAAATAGGCATTGGTATTAATCAAAAAATACAATTATCGGATGATTATTTATTAATATCAACTTTAATCCGAAAGCTATCAGATGCAATAAGCGTCAATGCTAAAAAAGAACTTGACGCTATGCATCTTTATTTAAATAGCCTTAATGTATTAAACGAGAATGTTGCGCTCGTTGATTTAGGACATACCGGGACAATCCCGTACCTCTTTAAAAAAATAACATCAAAAGATGTGTATTCATATAATGTCATTTTGCAACGTCAATCTAAAGATTTGTATCAGGTACCTAGAGGCATGCCTATGAAAGGCTATTTGTTTAACAACGTAGAGCTTTCAAACAATTATCATTCTTTAAGTAGATTAAATCCTCAACTCGAAACATTCTTTTCAACAGATCAAGAACAATTCTTAAAGAATACTATATCCAATGGGGCGGTTGAACATAAGTTTATTAAAGAGGCTAAGTCTCGGCACGTTGCTCGCATTAAGTTTGTAAATCAAATACACGCTGGAGCACTTGAATTTGTTCAAGATTTTGCTCAAGTACGTGACAGGGATACTTCGATATTTCATATTGATGAGACGAAAGCTACAACGCTTCTCTTTGAACACTTAAACAACCCATCGCCCCTAGATCGTGAGCTCTGGTCTGATGTTTATTTTGAAAACAATTTTTCAGGCTGGAAAGATAGAGTTGTTTTTTCTAGACAGGATTCTCTGAAGTCTCCGGTGTTAAAAAATGAGTCTATTTCTGTTGATCCTGACTCATTTAGAAAACCATTGATGACAAAAAATACTTTTATCTCATATAAACATGATGAAATAATTCATTTTAACTATTTAGTTAATGTTGATATACTTTTTGGCGGTTCTGGTTTTTCAAAAATTAAACTAGACGGTAATAGCTACTTTTTCTCATGGATCTGCGATGAATTAATGGGATTTCAGATCCAGGACCCGAAAAAAATACTAACTTTAAACAATAAATCTAATCTCAGCATTTTTTTTCATAAAGAAAAGCATGTGGATGTTGGTAAATTTGAAATATTTAAAAACAATAAAAAACTACACACAACCTGCGAAAAAGTTTCTGATTCAGTTTATTCTCTTTGTTTTAATGCAAATCCATATGGTACTTTTATAATTATCAATCCAAATTTTAGAAATCCGTTTTCAAATCCTAAAGACACAAGACGGCTTTATTGGAGATTTATGGGGTTAAAGTTGTCAGAAGAGTCTCAGGAAATGGAAAAAAGAGAACATCCGAAAGAGTGAAATATTGACTCTCTTGGCACCCCCCCGTAGATGTCTTGAATCACCAGCGACACAAGGGGTGAAGTGGTCACGGAAAATTGGACAGTCTGTTAAGCTCTAGTCCTCAACGAGGGAGGACGGTTTTTGCTGTCCAAGCAACGGAAGTTTTCAGCGGAGTTCAAGGCGAAGTTGGTGCTCGGTGAAATAGGAGTGTGTCTACCTGCGAGAATTTGAAACCGGTAGCCAGGCCCGTCAGGTGCTTGGAGACTGGTTTCGCTTTTACAACGAGCACCAACTGGACTTAGAGCTTGACTGCATCGTCAATCTGTCCAACCAACCAGATCTACCTCATTTGACCTTTCCCCCGCCAGGTATCCCAGTTAAAAGTTCGTGACGCCGGCCAAGGAGGCCATCGTCATGCGGAAGAGCCGATTCAGCGAGGAGCAGATCATCGGGATTTTGAAGCAAGCCGAGGCAGGCATGACTGTTGCCGCTGTATGCCGCCAGCATGGGATTTCCGACGCGACGTTTTACAAATGGCGGAGTAAATTCGGTGGATTGGAAGTGACCGAGGCACGTCGGCTACGAGGACTTGAGGAGGAAAACCAGCGTTTGAAACGGCTTGTGGCCGACCAGGCCTTGGACATTCAGGTTCTCAAAGAGGTCCTTGGAAAAAACGCGTAGAGCCCGCCGAACGCCGCTTGGCCGTGCGTCATGCCGTTGAGGCGCATGGTTATTCCGAGCGGCGGGCCTGCCAGTTGATGGGGATGAACCGTAGGACGTACCGGCGAGCGCCTGGCCCGGATAGCGACGCCGACCTGCGCGTCCGGTTGCGGGAACTGGCCGAGGAACGTCGGCGTTTCGGCAGTCCCAGGCTGCACATCCTGTTGCGGCGTGAAGGCGTTGCCGTAAACCACAAGCGGGTCGAGCGGGTGTACCGGGAGGAAGGACTGTCACTTCGGCTCAAACGACGCCGCAAGCGGGTCAGTCACTTGCGTGTCGTGCAGCCCGGACCGACCGGGCCGAACCAGCACTGGGCCATGGATTTCGTAAGCGATTGCCTGGAAAATGGCCGACGTTTCCGTGTGCTCACGGTGGTCGATCTCTTTGACAGGCAAAGCCCGATGATGGAAGTGGACCACTCCCTGACCGGCGAGCGGGTGGCGAGAGCTTTGGAACGTCTGAGTGCCGTGGGGCAGTGTCCGGCAATCATCCGCACGGACAACGGGCCAGAGTTTACCAGCAAGGCCCTTGACCGCTGGGCGCATGGGCGGGGAGTCAAACTGGAGTTCATCCGGCCTGGCAAGCCGATGGAAAACGGTCATATCGAAAGCTTCAACGGTCGGTTGCGGGATGAGTGCCTCAATGCCCAGACCTTCCGCTCGCTGGCCGAGGCCAAAAGGATCATCGAGGACTGGAGGCAGGATTACAACACCGTGCGCCCCCATAGCGCCCTTGCCGGGATGAGCCCGGAGGAATACCGAAGAGCCATTAAAGGGGAAAAACCTGAAACCAAGAGTCCGAACTTATCCTTGGTATACTCGAGGGGGTAAGGTCATGATCACGGTGCTATCTATCCCGGCACGCTCGCACGCGCCCCTGAAGCCGTTTTTCAAAGACTTGATAAGCTTTCCCTTGTATTAAACCAGAAACTGACCGTGTGACCGAACTTCCCGATCTCCCTGGCCTAGTAGTGCGCGCCCCCGCAGGCTTCCATCCCCACAAGGCAAGGCGGGAGATTTACGAAGAAGGAGAGCACTCCCTCCCGAGAAAGCTTTTTCTTGAGAACGACTTTCCACTGCTTGTCCACGCCGTGCACCTGGAAATACCGCTTTGCCAGATCAAGACCAATAGTGGTAATAATTACCATGAGTCCGCCTCCTTTCCTGTCTCGTTTGAGTGAAGTCAGCCGAGACTAGTGGGTATAAGGGGGCGCGGTCCACACCATTATTCCAGATGCAACATTGAAAAAAAACGATGGCAGCAGGTGACACGTGGCCATACGCCGCAAGCACCCATCCACACCACGCAAAAAGGGCCAGGAACATGTCCTGGCCCTTCGTCGTGAGGATGTCCGGCCCGAGCCTTCGGCGACTACCAGCGGCCGCCGCCGCGGTTGCTGCCGCCGCGGTTGCTGCCGCCGGAGCGGGGCTTGTCCTCGGCTTCGTTCACTTTCAGATTGCGGCCGCCGAACTCCTGGCCGTCCATGCCGGCGATGGCCGCCCGGGCGCCTTCATCGTCCATCTCAACAAAACCAAAACCGCGCAGGCGGCCTGTTTCACGATCGGTAATGAGATTGACACTGATGACTTCGCCGAAGTTGGAGAACTGGGTGCGGATGTCGTCTTCGCTGGAATTGAAAGACAAATTACCGACATAGAGTTTCTTGGACATGGGTTGCTCCTGTTTTTTAGCACTTCTTTTCGTATCAATTGGAGCTGTACATCAGGTCGCCCAAGATCCAAAAAAGCCATGCTTGTTAAAATAAAACGAACTCAGAATAAATACGCTCATCGAGGCAAATGTAAAGGGCTAGCCCGAAAAGAAATGTGGAGACCCTCTTATTGTTCCATGTTCATCCGGGTGGTTGGGCGCTTTCCTGGAACTTTCCCGGACAAGTGGACTTTTCAAATGCATCGTTGGGAAAAACGACGCCAGCAGGCGACACATCCTGGGGCCGCACATCATGGACTGCTTGATCGAGCTCTGGAGCGGGTCGAGGCCCAGAAACTGACGGCGTGAGAACCATGCCCCTGGAAATAACCACGCCCCCATTGGCCTCCTGCCGCGCCTAATTCTCCTGGCCTGACACGGTCGCGGGACATTTAATTTCCGCCCTCAAAAAAGCACTAGACACGGGCATGATCCAGGCCTATATAGTAAGCGACCCCTTTGGAAAGGTTGGTTGTAACCTTAACGGAGGTGATGCCGATGGGCCAGTCAGACGAGGAGCAGTTTTTTGATGTAGGGCATTTTTAGGCCAGTATAGAAAAAGAAAAACTGGCAAACTGCATGTGTGGTAAACACCAGCCCTACGCTTGATGCTGAGGCATCCACAATAACCTTCAAAAGATCTCGACTAGAACCTTACTGGCCCTGGCTACTACAGTCGGGGCCTTTCTTTTTTTACAGCGGAAGGAGATGCCCTTTGGAGGAATGACTCCCAAAAGCGAGGCACCTACCCCATTGGGTGCCGTGGCAATAGGCGCCGTTTTGCCGGGGGGCAAGGTGACAAAACACGGCCAACTTTATTTACTCTTGCGCAATTTTGAAAGAGAGACTATGTTTAATTAGGATATAGGGTCAATTCACACTTAACAGCGCGTAGGTGCTTATGGGCAAGCTGGTTAAAGAGGCGGCAGAAAGTGGGCGGCTCCATATAGAATCCCCGTTGATGGGGGAATCTTTGGTCAGCAAGGCCTTGCTGGCTGGGATGGAGCATCAGGAAGTTTTTCGGATGCACCCTGATGTCAACGTGCTCAAAATCGGCGGGCAGTCCATCATGGACCGGGGTGCCAAGGCGCTCCTGCCTATTATCGATGTGCTCCTGAAGGCCAAGGAACAATTCAAAATGATCCTGATGACGGGTGGTGGCACCCGCGCCCGGCACATCTACAACATCGGCCTGGAACTGGGCATGCCGACGGGTGTCCTGTCCAAACTCGGCGACAAGGTGTCCTCGCAAAATGCCGAGATCCTTTCGGTGCTGCTGTCCAAACACGGCGGTGTGCGCATCGGCCACGGCGACCATCTGGAACAGCTCACCATGTTCTGCCAGCTCGGCTATCTGCCGATTACCCCGGGCATCCCGCCGTATGGCTTTTTCGAGCATCCGGCCGAGCAGGGGATGATCCCGCCGCACCGGACGGATTGCGGCGCCTTTTTGCTGGCGGAAAATATCGGTGCCCGCTCCCTCATTTATCTAAAGGATGAAAAGGGGCTCTACAGCAACGATCCCAAGAAGGCCAAGAATGTTGATGCGCTGGACTACTACAGCCGCATCTCGGTCGACGAGCTGATCGCGCTTGATCTGGAAGACCTGATCGTCGAACGGCCTGTCCTCCGTTTTCTCAAGTATGCCAAGTCGATCAAGGAATTTCAGATTATCGACGCCTTGCATCATCCCGAGCATATTCTGGCGGCCTTGGCCGGAGAACATGTGGGGACGATCGTTTACAAAGAGGCGTGAGCGGCGCGAAAGCGCTTTTGCTGCCATCGGGATGGGGAGCGCTCTCTTGGGGCTCCCTGTTCCGGGATGCGGGTCGGATGGGTGCTACGCCATGGGGCGCAATGCAGCGGAGTGGAGACGTTTGGGACGGTTGTTTGCAGGAGATCCACGGGGATACGGCACGGCGGTTGCGCACTTGTGGGAAGCGCCCGTCGCACGCCTGCCCGGCCGGAGCCCGAAACGGCGCGTAGCGGGTGCGGCAGACTCAACGCGAAAAAGACGAAGCCGGGAAAGAGGCGTCTCCCCCGGCTTCGTTTCGTATCGCTTAGGCCTTGTTGCCCCCTTCGCCTGTCCCAGGATTGGGCAGGTACACAACCTCGGCACCCAGGGTCTTGGCGATGGTTTCCAGCTCAAGCTTGCGGACATGTTCGACAAAAAACTTGACGTCGCCGGTGGCCGCCACCACACGGTAACGCGGCCTCTTTTCACCATTTTCGATCTTGCGGCGCTCGCGTGCGAAAATACGGTTCATGGTCCACCTCCGTGGCGGGCTGGTCGCCCTGTTTGATTACAATCTATGTGCTCAAAGCATCTATGTCAAGTAGGATTCACCCCATGTCTGAAAAAATTGGTCCCGGCAAGCCGGACAGGTATATGCAGCCCTCGATCCTCATGGCCCTTCTGAGTGGAGAGTCGTATGGTTACGAGATGTTACAGCGGATTTCCGAATATGGCTTTCTCAAGGGGGAAGCGCCTCCGGGCATGATCTACCGGCACTTGCGGCAGATGGAGGAGGACCAGCTCGTCCTGTCCCGTTGGGAGGCCGAGGGCACGGGACCGGCCCGGCGGATCTACGCCATCACCCAGGAAGGCCGTGAGGTGCTCGAAGCCTGGGTTGGCTATATGGAACGCCAAGCCATACTGCTGCAAGATTTTGCGGCCCGGTACGCCCGGGAAATCCACAGCCCCGGGACTCCGGGGAATTCTAAGCATGACTGACGGCCTGCCGCGGCCTGGGCGAGAACCTCTTCCCCCAGGCCGCCTTGCCCTTGACCGTTGCCGCACCGGCCAGAAATGAAGCGACGGTTCGTTACGCCGCGTCGCGGACACTGCTGTGGGCGGATTGCCGGGTCCCTCTGTGTTTTTCGAAATAAACCACGCAGTTCCACCCTCCTCCCTGCCGCGTCGTCTTCGGGCGCACGCTGAGCATCCGCTGGCGCGTTCTGCGTCGGCCCAGGCCGATGCAACGGCATTTCAAAATTTGTAAAATCTGCCGCTGCGTCATTTCGACTCTTCGCGCGAGAGTTTAGATCATAAATCTATGTTGCTATCGAACATAGATCAGCAACTGAACTAGTTGACATTCCATTTCCCCGCTTCAGCTATGGGTTTTTTTGACCCAAATACCCGCCGCCAACGGGTTATAATTCTACATATATCAAAAATAACAGGGAATTGACGCAGGTTGCGATTAATATATGTTCAGCAAAACATTATATATTTTGAGAATGGCCACCAAAGGGGACGGTGGTCCAACCGGAAGAGGCGCTCGTCATATTGTGCGATCGATACACGGGGTAGGCGAAATCAATCCATAACCATCCGGGGAGTGGGGACATGAAATTTGTAAGAATATGTATTTTGCTGTCTTTTTTTGTTCTATTTGCCGCAACAATCGCTGTGGCCGAGGATGGACAGCAACAAAACGAATTCCAACTCCCCACAGTGCAAGTGACTGAAACGGCGCAGCCTGGACCGCTTCAAGAAGAGCAATCCAATCCCGCTACCGCAGTGACCTTGTCCAAAGAAACCATACAGACCTTTGGCGCCGTTGGCGGGACGACGCCCTACAGAGCCCTGAACCTCCTGCCCTCTGTCAATACGGAAAGCGATGATCCGTATGGCCTGGTGCAAAACCAAAATTCCTTGCGTATCCGTGGCCAGCTTGGGGATACCAACAACCGTTTGGCGCAAACGATTAACGGCCTTCCGATCCTGTTCCCCATGGGACATGGGATCATGGGTAATGTCGTGGACATGTCCAATGTGCACTCCATGACCCTGTACAAGGGCCCCATCCCGGCGGATCGCGGCTTCGGTTTCGGCAACACGGCCGGTTCGCTCGACATGATGGTCGAGGCCCCCTCGGAAAAATTCGGCGCCACGGCCGAACAGAAGGTCGGTTCCTACGGGTTCACGCGGTCCTTTGCCCGGGTGGATTCGGGTGCGGCCCCGTCCGCCGGGACCCGGGTCTTCGGTTCGGTTTCCTATGCCCAGGAAAACAAGTGGCGTGGAACAGGCAATATCAGCAATTTCAATTTGATGGGCGGCCTTGTCCAACCNCTGTTCGACAATCGGGTCAAGATCGAGGCGTATGGGATTTACAACAGCTTTGATCAGGACGAATTCCGGGATCTGACCTATAGTCAGACCAAGAATATGGGCAATTACCGGGGATTCGATTACAACAGCAGTTTGTCTGGAAGTCCGAAGATTGATTGGAACTACTACGATTACAACAGACAATACTTTGATCAGGCGACATTTTTCGGCAATATCGAAGCCAAGCTCTGGCAGGGTGCGACCTTCCAGTTCAAGCCATACTATGCCGAGAATCAGGGGCGTCGCTACAGCACCCCGACCAGCGATACGGTCCCCGCTGCCAAGAAACTNGGCTACACNATTGCCGATATCGAGCAACACCAGATCGGCTATGTGGTGCAACTCGAACAAAAATACGATCCCGTCCAGGTCAAGGCCGGCTTCTGGTACGATGACAGCCATTATTATCCGCAGCCCCAGTCCAGCCAGCGCCTCTATCTCCTGACCACCACCGGCTCGACCTTCAGCGGCTGGTCGACCCTCAACAAGCTGGGCGACCACATCACTACGGCGCCTTTTATCCAGGCCAAGTCCGATTTGGGGAAATTCCACGTCCAGGCCGGCTTGAAATACCTGCAAACCACCATGCCCTGGGTGGATACCTATAATACCACCGGCATAGCCGATGTGTCGTACAGCGATGCCATCGACAGCTCCTCCATCATCGGCAAGGCCAGCACCAGCCAGTCCACCAAGGATGTCTGGCTGCCCAATGCGGGTATCAGCTACGACATCACGGACCAGCTGACCGCGCGGTTCATGTACGGCAAGAACTACGCCTACCCGGCCATCGGACCGCTTTACAACAACTACGCCAGGAACCTTTCCACCTACCAGAAGGCCGGCATCAGCCTGAAACGCCTCTGGGACGACGCCAAACTGGAGACCTCCGACAACTTCGAAGTCGGNCTGCGCTATAACGACGGCACCTTCTCCGTCTCGCCCACGTTTTTTTACGCCAAGTACCAGGACAAATCCGTCTCCACCTATGATCCCGTGTCCAAGCTGACGTTCCTGCAAAACGTCGGTCAGGCCGAGTCCATCGGCGGCGAATTGGAAGCGGCCTGGAAACCNTTGAAGTGGCTGACCCTTTTTGGCTCNGGATCGTACAACAGCTTCACCTTTACCCAGGACCTCCCGTCCGACGCCAATACCGTGATCCATGTCAAGGGCAACCAGATNCCGGATGTGCCCAAGTGGTTGTTCAAGGCCGGCGTGACCGGGACCTATGAAGGCTTCTCCGTCACNCCGCTCTTCCGCTANGTGGACAGCCGNTACGCGGATGTCCAGGATACCATGCGCATCGCCGGCTACGGCGTGTTCGACCTCTATCTNGCNTACACCAAACCGAANCTCTGGNAGTTCAAGGAGGCCACCTTCTCCCTGACCTTCCAGAACCTCTTNGACACCCGTTATATCAGCACCATCAACAACAGCCAGGACGACAGCCTGTCCACCGACTCCACGACGTACAAGGTCGGGGCGCCGTTTACCGTTGTCGCCGGCGTCAAATTCACCTTCTAGCCAAACAGAAATCCTCCAGCACGGGCCCGAAAACGACCGGGCCCGTGCTGGCTCCCGGCGCCNNGGTGCGCTGTTCCCAGGAGGTGTGCATGCCGCATCCCGTCACGCGAATGGGCGAATCCTTGCTCGCCCGCTTCACCTTGCGCGAAAGCCTGGTGGTCGGGCTCACCGCCACCTGCATCGTGCTCTCCGGACTGTTTCTCTATATTCCGTCCCTGTTGCCGGCCCACAAGGTCCTCGGCGTNGTGTTTTTTCTGCTGCTNGGCCGGGGNTGTGTNCGCCCGGCCCTGGCCGGGACGATCATCGGGCTGCTGGCCGGACTCATCGCCCTGTACCCTGGCCTTGGCCGGGGAGGCCCGGTCCAGCTCGTACGCTATGTCACGGCCGGTGGCGTGGCCGATCTCCTCTTTTTTCTCCTGCCGTCCATGACCAGTTCCCGCCTGTTCGGCGCCATTGCCGGCGCGCTCATGGGCATGACCTGGTTCCCGCTCGCCTTTCTCATGGATCTGCTGGTCGGCATGGAAGCCGGCACCGCCGCCCGGCATGCCCTGCTCAAGACCGTCAGTGCCGCCTGTTTCGGCACCCTGGCCGGTCTGCTCGCCCCGACCGTGGTGCGCCGCCTGCGCGCCAGTGGCTTGATCCCTCCCCCGCCACACGCGGGGACTGCTGCATATGAAAAGGATGTATCGCAATGAAGATCTATCTTGGGTTCGATGACACCGATGTTTTGGGCGCCGCCATCGGCACGGGCAAGCTTGTCCGCATGTACGAGGACAAACTCCCNGACGGCGCCCGGCTGTGGGGTGTGTTGCGCCACCAGCTCCTCGTGGACGACCGCATTCCCTACACCTCCCACAACAGCCCGGCCTGCGCCGTGGTCGAGGTGGACGATGCCGGGATTATGCCTGAACTGATCGAGCGCGCCATCGCCCACATCGCCGAATTCGCGAGCCCGGGCAGCGATCCGGGACTGTGCGTGGCCAAGGAAGGCGACGCCCTCGGCAACGTGATCGATTTCGGGCTCGCCTGCACCAACACCTTGCGCACCCAGGACGAGGCCATGGCGGCCAGCCAGGCCTGTGGCATCCACCTGTCGGGCCATGGCGGCACCAACGACGGCATCATCGGCGCCACGGCCGCCGTGGGCCTGAGCGTCTACGGCTGGTCCGGCCGCTTCATCGAATTCGGCCGGCTGCGGGAATTGCCAAGCCCCATCCGGGCCGACCAGCTCCAGGCCCTGGGCATTCAGCCCGTAAGCCTCGATCGGGACGCTTCGGTCATCCCCTCCGATGCCCTGATCGCCACCAATGGCTGGCTGAGCCCGCGCCTGTGGGGCGGTCGTCCCGTTCAGCCCGTGCAACTGGAAGACGGCAAATGGGTCTCCATGGGCAAGCGTCCGCGCGACGCCAGGGTCGCCGAATGAGGCAGGGGACATCCTCAGTCTCCGGTCGTGGTCGCACGTCTCGTCTCTCGACGTGCGGCCACGGCTCTGGGCTGCGTTGATGGAAACCCCGGTGCTGGCCCTGCGACGGCTGCGGTACCGCCACGCCAACGGCGCGCAGCTCGATTTGCCCGTGCCCATGACCTTGCTGGCCGGCCAGGCGGCGGTCATCACCGGACCGTCCGGTTCCGGGAAATCGACGCTGCTGCGCGCCCTGGCCGGCTGTCCTCCCGAGGGCGGAGAGATCCGGTGGGAGGCCGATCAACTCCCGGAACGCTCCGCCCTGGCCTTGCAGGACCCCGAGGCCCAGCTTCTGTGTTCGTGCGTCGAGGAGGAAGTGGAACTCGGGCCGCGCAACCAGGGCCTGGCCGGAGAAGCCCTTGAAGCCCGGATCGCGGCGGCCCTGGCGGCCCTGGACATCACCCCCTTGCGTCGGCGCGAGGTGCATGCCTTGTCCATGGGACAAAAGCAGCGCGTGGGCCTCTCGGCCCTGCTCGCCATGCGGCCGGACGTGCTGTTGCTCGACGAACCGTTTTCCCAGCTCGATGCCCCGGGCGAGCAGCGGCTGCGGCGCCTGATCCGGGAACTCAAGGCCCAGGGCCGGGTCGTGATCGTCTCGGCCCACGAAGTCGATCCGGACGATCCCCTGTGGGACGTCCGGGTGGATCTGGCCGAGGCCAGGGCCTGCCGGCTCAACCCCTGCCTGCCCCAGCCCGCCGCCGCCCCCCGCGCGTCAGGAGCGGGTGCGCCGGTCTTGCAGGCCCAGGGCCTGGAATTTCGCACGCCCTCCGGGACCGCCGTCCTGGCGGGTCTCGATTTGCACCTTTTTCCGGGCACGACCACCCAAGTGGCCGGAACAAACGCCTCGGGCAAATCAACTTTACTGCGCTGTCTGGCCGGCCTGCTGACGCCCTGCGCGGGGCAGGTGGTCATCGACGGGGTGACCGCGCCCCGGCCCGGCCGCCTGGCCGGACGGCTCGGCTATCTGCCCCAGAATGCCGACATGCTGCTGTTCGAGGAAAGCGTGCGCCGCGAAGTGGGCTTCTCCCTGCGGCGGACCCTGCCGACCAGGGCCGATCGGGAGGCCCGGGTGGAGGAGATGCTCGGGTTGTGCGGCCTGACCGAACTGGCTTCCCGGCCGCCGTTGTGCCTGAGCCACGGCGAGCGGCACATGCTGGCCCTGGCCTCCATTTTGGCCCCACGCCCGTCCGTGGTGCTGCTCGACGAACCGTTGACCGGACTGGACGCTCCGGTCGGACGGATCGTGCTCGGGCTGCTCACGCACGTTGCCCGGGAACACGGAACCGCTGTTCTGCTGGTCACCCACGGCAAGCTCCCGCGAGAATGGGGCGAGCGGCGCTATGTCCTGCAACAAGGACGGCTCCATGCGATTTCCTAGCGCTCCGTTGTTACGCCCCGGCCCGGCCGGGCCCGAAAGCGCCCTGCACCGTCTTCCGGCCTGGACCAAGATCACCTTGGCCGCGACCCTCACCCTGGCCGCGCTGATCCAATCCTCGCCCCTGGCTCTTGGCGCCACCGCCCTGGTCTGGATCGGCCTGTACGCCGCCGCGCGTTTGGGCTGGCGTGCTTTGGCCCAGGACGCCACCCTGGTGGCCATCCAGGCCCCCATGGTGCTGTTGGTCTTCCTCTGGCGACAGGGCTTGGCAGGGCTGGAACCGGCCCTGGTGGTTTCCGTGCGGTTCGCCCTGGCCTTGCTCCCGGGCTTGTGGATGCAGCGCACCACCCGCATCGTCGATGTCAGCCGGACCTTGGGCCGGGTGCTGCCGCCGCGTCTGGCCTTTGTCTTGGCCATGAGCCTGCGCTTTCTGCCGATCCTGGCCCGGGATGCCCGGGAAATCTATCTGTTGCAGCGGCTGCGCGGCGCGCGCATCGCCCCGCGCGAGCTGCTCTCCCCGTTGCGCTGGGCCGAGGCCTGCCACTGCCTGGCCGTGCCGTTACTCATGCGCACCCTGCGTCTGGCCGACCAAGTGTCCGTGGCCGCCCGGCAACGTGGCATCGACGTGGGCCAAGAGGCTTCATTTCCCCGGAGGTCAGCCGATCCCGGGGCGTTACCGGAGCCGCCCGGCAAACGTTGAATGCGCCTGGCCGCCCTGGGGCCCCCGCCCCCGGATTGCTCATGAGACCAAGCTGTACGCCGCATCCTCCCGCCGACAGGGACCGCCGTCCCGGGCCGTCACGCCACGTCGCTTACGGGATACTGCTTTCCCTGGCCCTGCATGGCCTGGTTGTGACCGCCTTGCTGGTTTTCGCGGGAAGCGCGTTATCCCCCTGCGAGTTCCCGACCGTGCTTTTGGAAATGCATTTTTCCGGATTGGGCGGCGAGGGCTGTGGCGGCGACGGCACGCCTGGCGGGGGCGATGGCCAATCCGAGGGCCAGGCGCAACCCGCGGAAACCTCGGGCCAGCCGGAAGCCGTCGCCGCGCCTGCGCCGGAGGCGCCCTCCCAGGAAGACCCTGCCCCGCCCGAGGCACCGGCCCAGGAGAAGGCGGCACCACCGGAAACCGTTTCGGAACACGCGCCCGAGCAACCACCAGATCCGGCCACGCTCCATCCCGAGCCTGCGGCGACACCACCGCCGCGAACGAAAAGCCCCCCCAAGCCCGCGCCCCCGCCTCGCAAAAGCAGACGGGCATCTCAACCGATCACCGCGCAGGCCGACGAGATCGCCCGGCCGGCCAAAGCGGTCCCTCCAGTCAACCCGGCGGGACCAGGCCGTGGCAGTCAAGGGACCGGACCGGGCCGTGGACTGGGGACCGGTAGCGGCACGGGCGGCGCCCCGGGCGCGGGAAACGGTGCGGGACGCGGCGAGAAGGGGGCGGGACTGGGCGTCTACGGCGACGCACGGTTTGGGGACGGTGAAGGTCCGCGCTTTGGAAAACTGGTGCAGCCGCGCTATCCCGCCCAGGCCAAGGCCGCCCAAAAAGAAGGGGGGGTGCTCCTGCGGTTGACCATCGACGCCTCCGGCCATTTGCAGCATGCGGCCGTCGTGCGTGGCGGCGGTGTCGATTTCGACGAAGCGGCCTTGGAGGCAGTTAGGAAGTCAACGTATTTCCCGGCTACGTTACACGGCCGTCCTGTGGGCTGCCGCGCCTTGCTGTATATCCGATTCAAGTTATCGTCCCCACGATAGCAACGCCACAAGAGCTGGAGGACCTCCTGACAAATCCACGCGGCCAGCCGTTGCGCATGGAAGCCCTTCTCCAGGCGACCGGCGCTCGCTTCCGCTCCATCCTGATGGCGTTCAAGAAGCACCGGGGCGACTTCCTTCCGTACCCCTCCATCGCGAACCGGGGTGCCCCCCCATCCGACGGCGCCACAGGAACAATTTTTTCGCTGGTGGGCTAGACTGCCCTTTATCGAAGGCATATTAGATGGCAAAATGCGTATTTTTTGCTATGGATGTGGCCTGATGGACATACTAAGGAAGAACTGCCTCCGGAGCCTGTCGGACGGTTCGACAAAACGGCTGGCCTCGGTCATTGTGGCACAGCGTTTTGTCGGGCCCTTTCTGCGCTACGCCTGAATTTGGCCCTTGGTTGACACGCTTCGCGGGACGATCGCCTGTCCCAACGCGGGAGTTCGCACGCTGTGAACGCTGTGATCGTGACACGAGACCATTGTGATGATGAGACGGAGACAGACACACAAAGAGGCGGTGAAAAAATAGGCGTATCATCGCGCACTAGAAGAGACTCTTGACGGGGAGGCCTTCCATGTTTGCCTCAAGTATGTTGGAGTTCAAGAATTATCTTACAGAGAATGGGATTGTCTTCTGCTACAGTGGTTATATGACCGAGGACATCCTTCACGGTATCGGCAGTGCCTTGAAAAAAAAACTTGACCTCGAAGAGGTCGATCGCAAAGTCAGCAAGGCGGCTTTTGCGATTTTTGTCGAACAAGTCCAGAATATCATTCGCTATTCTGCGGAGACAGTGCCCCAGGGCCATGACGCGTCCATGCGCTACGGGATCTTGAGCGTGGGCTATGCGGGCAAGAATATTTTTGTCAGTTGCGGTAATGCAGTAGATAATGCCACGGCTGAAAAGCTCAAATCTGTTTTGGAAAAGATCAAAAGTTTGGATAGGGATGGCCTCAAAGCCTTGTGGAAGGAGACGCTCAAGGGAGAGCCCCCGGAGGGCAGCAAAGGCGCTGGAATCGGATTCATCGATATCGCGCGTCAGGCCAAGGGAGGGATCGAGTTTGATTTTGTGCGACTTGATGCGGACAACATGTTTTTTACCATAAAGGCTTACATCTAAGGGGTAGTGGCATGGACAAGGTGATGCTTGAGGCGGGAGCGCGTTCGCCCGAGGTTTCTTTCGATTTCGCCGCCAATGTCTATTGCTTGAAGGGGGAATCCTATCCGGAGGACGTCAACGAATTCTATGGCGAGCTGATGGACAAGCTTGAACAGCACCTCGAATCACTTTCCTCTGCCACAGTAAAGTTTACTTTCGAATTCGTGTACTTCAATAGCAGTACGGCCAAGATTCTCATGGGGCTTTTCGAACTGCTGGACGAAACGGCGAACCGGGGAAATACGGTTGAGGTCATCTGGGTGTACCAGGAGGACGACGACAACATGCAGGAACTCGGCGAGGAATTTTGCGAGGAGCTCAGCCACGCGCGCTACACGCTTGCGGTCGTTGCATAGCCATGAGTTTCGACACCTTCAAGGCTGAGCAAAAGGTCATCGAGCGGGCTCAGACCGCCCTGGCCAACCTTGAGCAGGCGGATGTGACGGCCGAGTTCAAGGCGCTTTTCGCTGCCTACGTCAAGCTCTTCAAGACCACGGCGCGACTGGTCAAGATGAGCGACCGCAGCGAGGAACGCCTGAAGGATGCCAATACGACCATTTCCCGCCAGCAACAGGAGCTTGAAAGCGCGCACGCGAAGCTCTCCGAGCATGCCCACCTGCTGGAGGAGAAGGTCAAGGAGCGCACCAAGGAACTGGTGTCCGCCCAAGGCAAGCTGGAGAATCTGGTCCAGCTTGGCATCGCGCTTTCCATGGAGCGGCAGCACGCCAAGTTCATGGAAATGATCGTCGAGGGCCAAAAGGAATTGACCAACGCCGACGGCGGCATTCTTTTTACCCGCCACGACGACGAGCTGCGGTACGAAATCCTGCGTTTCGACACCTTGGACCTGCGCCTGGGCGGGCTCTCCGGCCGTCCGGTGGACCAATCGCCCATCCGGCTGCGCGATGCGGACGGCAGACCGCGGTATTTCAATCCCATTGCCCAGGCCGTGCTCACCGAGCGCACGATCAACGTCCAAAACCTGTACGAGAGCAAGGATTTCGATTTCGCCGATTTTTTCGCGTTCGACGGGCAGCACGGCTACCGGTCGCAGTCCCTGCTCGCGGTGCCGCTCAAGCCGCGCAAGGGCGAGGTCCTGGGTGTGCTGGTGCTGGTCAATGCCCGGATCAGCGGCACGGGCAAACTCATCGGCTTTGACGCGGATGCCGAACGGTTCATCGAGGCCCTGGCCTCCCAGGCTGCGGTCGCGGTGGACAACAAGAACCTCATGGAGGCCCAGACCCAGCTGCTCGACGCGATCATCCAGGTCATGGCCACGGCGATCGACGCGAAATCCCCCTACACCGGCGGCCACTGCGCCCGGGTGCCGGTTTTGAGCGGCATGCTGGCCAAGGCGGCCTGTGCCTCCGAGGAAGAGGATTTTGCCGACTTCGACCTCACGGAAAACCAGTGGCAGGAATTTCACCTGGCGGCCTGGCTCCATGACTGTGGCAAGGTCACCACGCCCGAATACGTGGTGGACAAGGCCACCAAGCTCGAGACGATCCGCAACCGCATCCATGAGGTGCGCACGCGCTTTGAAGTCAAACTACGCGACTACCGCATCGAGCACCTGGAAGCGCTGTTGCGCGGCGAGGACCCCGAAGCGCGTCTTACGCTGCTGCACGAAGCGGAAAACGCCTTGTTCGAGGACTTTGCCTTTGTGGCCCAATGCAATGTGGGTGGTGAAGGCATGGCCCCGGAGCGGATCAAACGTCTGGAACAGATCGCTTCGCTTACGTGGCTGCGCCATTTTGACGACCGGCTGGGGCTTTCCGCCACCGAATTGCAGCGTCTGGCCACAATCCCGCCCGCCCCCCTGCCCGCCGAGGAACATCTTCTGGCCGACAAGCCCGAACACATTATCGGACGCCCCAAGGACGAAGCGCTCCTGAGGGAGCTTGCGGGCTATGGCATCACGATCAACGTGCCCAAAAATCTTTACAACCAGGGCGAACTCTACAACCTGTGCATCGCCCGGGGCACCTTGACCGAGGAGGAACGCTTCAAGATCAACGAGCATGCCATCCAGACCCTGATCATGCTCAAGGCGCTGCCGTTCCCCAAACAGTTTGCCAAGGTGCCGGAAATCGCGGCCGCGCACCACGAGACCGTTGCCGGCACCGGCTATCCGCGCCAGCTCGGCGGCGAGGCGATGAGCATCCAGGCCAAGATCCTGGCCATCGCCGATATCTTCGAGGCCCTGACCGCTTCCGACAGACCCTACAAGAAGGCCAAGACGTTAAGCGAAGCCATCAGGATCATGAGCTTTATGCGCAACGACAAACACATCGACGCAAAGCTGTTNGATCTCTTTCTCGCCAGCGGCGTCTACCGNGAATTCGCGGAGAAATACGTCCGGCCGGATCAGATTGACGCGGTCGATATCGCGAAGTTCTTGAGCAAACCAAAACCAGCCGGCACGTCGTCATGACGGGGCATGCGGCGAGACGCCAGCCGGCCTTGGGGTCCTCCACGTTCAATCCACGGGTGTACCATGGCCTTTGATGCCTATAAAAATGAAAAAGCCGTGCTCGACCATGCGGACACCCTCCTGGGCCTCCCGGAGGGCGTTGACTTCGAAGACGAATATCGTGCCCTCTATAAATCGTATGCCAAACTCTACAAGCTCCTGCGGCGGCTCATGACCATAAGCGACCGCATGGAAAAACACCTCAAACAAGCCAATCAGACCATCGATGCGCAGCGCCGGGCCCTGACCGCCGCCCATGACGATCTCGCCAGCCGGAATATCGAACTTGAGACGAAGAGCAACGCGTTCGAGTCGATCTTCAACAACAGCGCCCTGGGCATCGCCCAGCTCGCGCCGGATGGTTCGTTCGAACGGGCCAACCAAAGGCTTTGCGAACTCCTGGACGTCCCGCCTGAAGCGCTACGAGGGCACCGGTTGCAGGACTATCTGTTCGATCTCGGCAGCGGCCAGGGCGACGAGGTCGGATTGGGCTGCCCGGAGCCTGGGGAAATCCTCCAACTGGAGCGCCGGATCAAGACCGGCACAGGCCGCGTTTTTTTCGCCGAGCTTTCCGGCAAGGCCCTGAATCCGGCCTGTCCCAAGGCCGGGGTCATCTGGATCGTCGACGACATCACCAGCCGCAAGGATCTGGAAAAATTACATGCCGACGTGCAACGGATCATGCAGCACGATCTGAAAGGTCCGCTCAACGGCATCATCAACCTCCCGGACATTGTGGCCCAGAGTGACAACCTCAATCCGGAACAGATCGAACTCCTCGACCACATCGCGTCTTCGGGACGCAGGATGCTCCGGCAGATCGAGCTCTCGCAGGACATCTATAATATGGAGACCGGGCGCTATGTCTTCGAGGCGAAACCGGTCGATTTCGTCGCCGTTGTCCGCACTGTCCTGCAAGAGTATCAGATTTTGGCGGAGCGTTCTGGCGTCACACTGCTCGCCATGCACGGCGCTCGTGCAATAAGGCCGGAAGATCGTCTGGTCGGCGCGGCTGACGAACTGTTGAGTTGCGTCATGCTGGGGAATATCGTCAAGAATGCCATTGAGGCCTCGCAACACGGCGAAACCGTCCGCATCTGTCTGGAAGGCGCCGCAGGCATTACCCTGGAGGTGCACAACCAGCAGCCGGTGCCGCCGCATGTCTTGCCGTATTTCTTCAATAAATATGTCACATTCGGGAAAACTGGCGGTACCGGCCTTGGTACCTACAGTGCGTTTCTCATGGCCAAGACCCAGGCCTGCGGTCTGGAGGTTGCCTCCAGCGAGACCGAAGGGACCCGGGTGACCTTCACGATTCCGCGGTATTGTGTTGTAAGGCAAGCACAGGCAACCCAGGTGGGCGATCTTCCAAACAGGAGGGCATGATGCACGACGCGGACACGCGCAAGCAGACGTTTGACAGCGCATTCGCCGAACGGGTTCTGGAGCAGATCCCGACTCCGATCATGGCGGTCAACAAGGATTTCGAAATCATTTTCATGAACGCGGAGGGCCGCGCGCTTTTGGGCGCGANCTGGGAAGAAATNAANGGCCGGCACTGCTATGAGGTCATGCATTCCGTCCACTGCAATACGCCCGATTGCTGCATGAACAAGGCCATGGCCAACGGGACGTCCTTCATGGCCCGCAACGAAATCCACATGGACGGGCGCAAGATCCCCATCGAATACTCGGCCACGCCGTTTTTCGATGAAAAGGGCGAACTCGTGGGCGGCCTGGAATACGTGTTGGACATCACCGAACGGGTGCAAGCCGAAATGCGCATGCGCGAGCAAAGCCGCACCATCCAGGAAATCTCCACCCCCGCCATCAGCCTTTGGGACGGCATTGTGGTCCTGCCCATCGTTGGCGTTGTCGATTCGCTGCGCGCCAAACAAATGATGAGCACCATGCTGGCCAAGATCAAGGAAGTCTCGGCCAAGACCATCATCCTGGACATCCAGGGCGTGGCCGCCGTGGATACGGCCGTGGCCAACCATCTCATCAAGATCACCAAGGCCACCCGGCTCATGGGCTGCCGCTGCATCATCTCGGGCATCTCCCCGGCCGTGGCCGAGGCCTTGGTGCAGCTCGGCATCGACCTTGGCGACGTGGCCACCAACTCCACGTTGCGCGACGCCTTGGCCGACGCCTTTACCCAATTGCATTTCGAAGTCAGAAAAACAAAATAAGTCCGGTCTGTTAGGGAGAATATCATGAGCCTCGATCAGCCCCTGGGCAAGGATTGGCGCGAGCCGGCCGGACGGGGCATGCATGTGGTGGACGGGGTGCTGATCGCGCCCGCGCCCAACGACTTTGACGACCGGGCCTTCGTGGCCCTCAAAAAAGAGATCCTTGCCAAGGTGCATGGGGAGTCGTTGCGCGCCATCGTCATCGATGTTTCAAGCGTCCTCATGCTCGACAGCGCCACCTATGCCATGCTCGCCAATACGGCCAGGATGCTTGGCCTGCTCGGGGCTCGGGTCGTGTTCGTGGGGTTCCAGCCCGGGGTGGTCTCCACGCTGATCGATTTGGACGTCGACACCAGCGGGCTTGCCACCGCGACCTGCCTTGAGGACGCCCTGGAACTCCTCAGCCAGCCGTCTCGCCGCGACGCCGAACCGGAGGAGCCAGCCGAACCAGGGGACACGGCGGAACAAGCCAGCCCGGAGGACGNGACCGATGCGTGAGGAACACCGGTGGGCGGACATTGTCCTCCAGGTCAGCGAGCCGGTCGATAACGCCCTGGCCATCAGCGCGGCCAGACANCTCTGCGCGGAGATCGGNTTCGTCGAAACCGAACAGTTTCTGATCGCCTCCGTGGTCTCCGAACTGGCCACGAACATCATCCACTACGCCGGGCGCGGNGAGATCCTTCTCAAACGCGTGCAGGACGGCGGCACATGTGGCATCGAGGTGTTGGCCAGGGACAACGGCCCCGGCATCGCGGACCTGGAAAAGGCCCTGACCGACAACTACAGTACCGGAGGAACCCTTGGGCTCGGGCTGCCGAGCGTCAAGCGCATCATGGACGAATTCACCATCGAGTCGGCGCCTGGCAAGGGTGTGCGCTGCCTGAGCCGCAAATGGAAGAAATAGCATGGCCAATACCGAAAGCGGCCTGGCGACCCGAGCCCTGACCGGTCCGGCCGAGGAATGCGGCGACGCCGGCGTGCTCATCGANCGCGACGGCTGGCTGTTCGCGGCCCTGGTGGACGGTCTGGGGCACGGTCCCAGGGCCGCGCGCATCGCCGCCCTGGCCACGGCCTATCTGGAAGGGCANTGCGCCCANCCGCTGGTCGCGCTCCTCGACGGCTTGCACGAGGAGCTGAAATCGACCCAAGGGGCCGTGGCGTGTCTGTGCCGCCTGGATCTGGCCAGCGGCGAACTGTGTATGGCGGGCATCGGCAACATCACCTGCCGCATTTTCACCGGCCTCGACTCCGAACGCCTGCTCTCCCGCGACGGGGTGCTCGGCTACATGCACGCCACCCCCAAGGAATACACGCGCCGGCTTGCCCCGCACAGCCTGCTCCTGCTGCATTCCGACGGCGTGCGCGAGCACTTCCAACCCTATGAACATCCCGGCATCCTCAAGGGCGCGGCCGGCACGGTGGCCGCCCAGATCGTGGANAAATTCGGCAAGGGCGACGATGACGCCTCCTGCCTGGCGGTGAGGTATCGTCGATGATCACGCTCGGCGACTTCTGGTTGCAGGACACCGACACGTTCAACGAATCGCGTCGCAAGGTCCTGCGACTGGCCAGAGCCCTTGCTTTTGACGAAATCACCGGGTCCAGATTGACNGCCCTGTATTCCGAGTTCTGCCGCGAAGCCCTGCGCACGCGCTTGGGCCTGCACCTCTGGCTTGGGCTGTCGCACGACAGCCATGGGCAGGCGCTGGTGATCGAATTCCGCTGCCAGCACCGCCCCCTGGAGCAATCCAGGGCCGGCCAGGCGGTTTTCGACCATTTTGCCGCGTTCACGCTTCCCGGCTACGCAGCGGCCTATCGCGGCATCAAATACACCAACGCCGCGTTCAAGCCTACGCCGACGCTCATCGAGGACCTGCGCGAGATGCTGGCCAAGCCTTCCCGCGAGGAACTGCTGCGCGATCTCAAAAGCCGCAACGAGGCCCTCAGCCGCAGCGAGGCCCGCGTCGCGGCGGTGCTCGAAGGCGCTCCCGATGCCCTGCTCCTGGTGGATGACCAGGGCCGCATCACCTACGCCAATTCCCAGGCCGAAAAGACGTTCGGCTACCGTCGCGAGGCNTTGCTCGGCCAAAACATCGNCCTGCTGGTGCCGCTGGCGGTNCGCCCCGGGCATCAGGACAAGCTCGAACGCTTTTTCCAGGGCCAGTGCCGCATGGATCTGGGGGCCGAGTCCAATCTGACGGCCCTGACCCAGGACGGGCGGACCATCAGCGTCGATATCAAGCTGTCNCCCCTGCAAACCGAGAGCGGCGCCCAGGTCATCGCCTCGGTACGCGACGTGACCGAGCAGAGGAAAAACCAGGAATTGGTCAGAAAGCTCTCGCTGGTGGTCGANCAAAGNCCGGTCAGTGTGGCCATAACCGACACCGGGGGTTNCCTTGAGTACGTGAACCCGGCGTTTTGCCAGGTCACGGGCTACCGTGAGGACGAAGTCATCGGCCGGTCGACCGGCCTGCTCAAGTCGGGCAAGACGCCGGACAGCGAATACGAATCCCTCTGGCAGACCATACGCGCCGGCAACATCTGGCGGGGCCAGTTCATCAACCAGAAAAAAAGCGGCGAGGAATTCTGGGAAAGCGTGTCCATCGCGCCGATTTTCGACAAGAAGCATGCGATCACCCACTTCGTGGCGGTCAAGCTCGATATCACCGATCGCATGCGCATGGAGGAGGCGATTCGCGAAAGCGAGGTCAAGTACCGCGAGCTGGTCGAAAACGCGAGCAGCATCATCCTCAAGCTGGACTGCGCCGGAAACATCATCTTTTTCAATGAATTCGCTCAGAAATTCTTCGGCTACACCGAAGCCGAAATCCTGGGCCAGCCCCTAGTCGGCACCATCGCGCCGCGACGGGAGGGCAGCGGGCGTGACCTGGCCACACGCTTGCGCGATCTGGTCGAACACCCGGAGCGTTACGAGAAAAACGAAAACGAAAACGTCTGCAAGGACGGCCGCCGGGTTTGGATCAGTTGGACCAACCGGGCGCTCTATGATGCGGGCAGCGGACAACTCAGCGGCGTGCTCTGCATCGGGCTGGACGCCACGGAACGCAAAAAGTCCCAGATGGAGCGCGACGAGGCCCTGGAAATCATCTCGGGCAGTATCCGCTACGCCAGCCGCATCCAGAAGGCCATCCTGCCCGGACCCGAGCCCTTCGAGGCCGCGGCGGCCGGACATTTCGTGATCTGGAAGCCGCGCGACGTGGTCGGCGGCGACGTCTATCTGGCCTCGGCCTGGGGCGACGGATTTCTCGTTGTCCTTGGCGACTGCACCGGCCACGGCGTGCCGGGCGCGTTCATGACGCTTATTGCCTCCGGGGCGCTGAGCCATGCCCGGGGCGAGGTCGAACCCGGCCAGGTGGCCGGGCTTGTGCGGCGCATGCACCAGCTCATGCAAACGAACCTGAACCAGCATATCCAGGGCGGCGACTCGGACGACGGCATGGAATTGGGGGCGCTTTTCGTACGGCCAACGGCGGGCACGGTCTGTTTCGTCGGCGCGCGCTTTCCGCTCTTCATCCAAAAAGAGGGTGAGATCGTGGAGCTCAAGTCCGACAAACGGGGCATCGGCTACCGCCACATCCCCTATGACCAGGAATTCACCGAGCAGGTCCTGNGCATCAGCCCNGGATTGCGNATCTATATGGTGAGTGACGGNGTGATCGACCAGATTGGCGGCGTGCAGCACCGCGCCTTCGGGAAAAGGCGTTTCAAGGAATTGCTTGCCAGCCTTGCGGGACTGCCCATGCCCCGGCAAGGCGAACNCNTCTACCAGGCGCTCGTCGCTTACCAGGGGCAGGAANCGCGGCGCGATGATGTCTCGATNGTGGGGTTGGAATTCTAGCGGCGGGCCCNCATGCCGCGGCCGGACAGGAAAGCATTTTTCCCGCAAGGAANCGCTCCNGNCTTGGGCGAGACCGCAACCAACGACAGCACCAGAGGAGNACCCATGCGACAACTCCTTCTTANCTGTAGCATCGTGTGNCTCATGGCCGGCACGGCNTTGGCCGGCGAAACCTTGGTCAGCGTCAAATCCTCCAAGATGGTTCGTTGCGGCGTCAGCACCGGCATTACCGGCTTTTCCGAACAGAGTGCCGANGGGCACTGGAGCGGGATGGATGTCGATTTCTGCCGCGCCGTGGCAGCNNCCGTCCTGGGCGACCCCCANCGCGTCTCCTTCAAGGCCTTGCCGACATTGGCCCGGTTTACCGCCCTGATGGGCGGCGAGATCGACATCCTGGCGCGCAATACGACCTGGACGTTGCGGCGTGAAGCCGCGCTGCGCATCGTCTTCACCGGGCCCCTCGTCTACAGCCCACAGGGCGTCTTGGTCCATGCCGCAAGCGGAATACGCGGGATAGCCGACCTTAATAACACCAAAATATGTGTCGTAAAGGACTCTACCCAGGATGCTTCGCTCCATTTTTGGGCCATGCGACAAGGTTTCCATATCGAAAAGCTTGGTTTCGACACCGACGAACAGGCGCGAGACGGATTTTTCCAGGGAGCATGCCAGGGGTATGCCAGCGACGCCATGCTGCTGGCCGCCATGCGCCTGAAAGCCCCCGGAGGGAAAGACGCCTACGGCATCATCCAGGACGACCGCACCCTGGATCCGCTCTCCCCAGCCGTGCGGCAAGGTGACGATGCCTGGCGACAGCTCGTGGAAGCCGTCTGGGCAAGTTTGCTGCTGGCGGAAGAGTACGGTTTGGCGCAAAAGGATGTCATGCCCGATATGCCCATGAGTCCGGCCAAGGAAGCCTTTTTGCAAAAGTCCGACGCCATGGCCCAAAATTTGGGCATTGAGCCGGGCTGGGCCGCCCGTGCAGTGGCCGCGGTAGGAAACTATGGGGAGATGTTTCAACGGAATTTGGGATCAAAAAGTCCCTTGGGCCTCGAACAAGGGCCAAACCGACTCTGGTCTCAAGGCGGCCTGATGGTTCCTCCTGATTTCTAGCCCTGATTGAAACGCCAACAGCCGGGGAAATACCATGCTGGACGCGCAAACACTGTGGATCACCGTCGTCTTCGGGTTGGTTATCCTCTGCATCGCCTTCAATATCGCGGACATGACGCTCCTCGCCATGCTCGGCCTGTGTGTGCTGACCATTGCCGGACTCGTCAGCCATACCGACGTGTTCAATGCCGCCAGGGCCTCATCGGGTTCCCTGGCGCTGCTTTTCGGCGGCATGGTCGTGGCCAGGGTTCTCGCCCCGACCGGTATTTTCGACAACCTGGGGACGCGTTTCCTCATCCTGACGGGCGGCAGCGGCCGGCGCTTCCTGCTGCTGCTCACTGCGCTTACCGCCGTGGTCTGCGCCATCTTGCCCAATGCCACAGCGGTCATCCTCATCGCGCCCATCGTCATCCAGGTGTGCAAGGAACTTGATACGGACTTCACCGGCCCGCTGATCCTCACGGCCATCATCAGCAANGCGGCCGGNCTCCTCACCCTGGTCGGCGATCCGGCAACATTTCTTGTCGGGCAGGCCGCCGGCCTGTCNTTTCTGCAATACCTCCAAAAAATAAGCCCCGGCGGCTTGCTGAGCATCCTGATCGTGATCCCGCTCATGCCGTGGCTGCTCGGGCCGATCTGGAAGGCACGGCGCCGTCTGTCCCCGGACCTCCGGCCAGAACCCGTCGCCCGCTTGGGGTTTTGCGTCTTGTCCCTGTGCGCGCTGGCGGCGATGGTCGCCCTGTTCCTTGTCGGCGACTACCTGCCCATCCCCATCATCCCGCCAAGCGCCGCGATCATCGGGGCGAGCCTGGCCCTGCTCGCCCTGCACGTCTCCCGGTACGAATCCACGGAAGCCGTCTTCCGGGACATCGATTGGCGCACGCTGGTCTTTATTTTCTGCATGATGTGCTTTGTCGAGGAGATCACCAAGACCGGTGTCATGAGTGGGTTGTCCCGCATGCTCTATGCCGCCTTCGGCGACCATCTCCTGGAAACGTCCCTGGTGTTGCTCGCGGCCATNGGATTTCTTTCCGGTTTCCTGGCCAACATCCCTGTCGTTGCCGCCGCGATACTTCTGNCCAAAGGGTATCTGGTCATGNCGAAAATGGTGCCCGAACTCGCACTGGGGTTCGGTTTCACCGATTGGCCGCCGCAGTCGCTGCCCATTTTCGCGGGGATGATGTTCGGAGGCACGCTCGGCGGCAATGTCACCCTCATTGGCTCCTCCGCCACACTCGTGGCGGCCGGAATAAGCGCGAGCCACGGCAAGCCCATCCCTTTTGCCGCGTTCATGCGCTACGGGGTTCCCATTGCCGCAAGCCAATTGGCGGCTTCGGCCCTTTATATCTGGCTTCTCGCCCTGTCCGTTTCCTAAGCGGCAAGGGGCATCACGTTGCGCGATGCCCGCGCGCGCCAGTAGCGCAAGGAGCGCTACGCAATGGTCCGGCGGCATGTTGGGACCGAAAGCTAGAATTGTAACAAGCTAAAATCATGAAGGGATTCCAAAGGGCGCGAGCCCTTTGGCCGCCGGAGGCGCTTCCAACGACGTCTTCTCGAACAGGACCGCACCACACCCTTGACGCGGCGGCGGCCAAGCGCCACCGCCGCGCCCCCGGCCGTGCCTCTTTACTGCATGCGGCGAATCGATTTGGCGATGTTGTCGTCATTGGGCGCATACCCCTTGGGGGAAGCCGGCGGGGGCAAGGTGACGTCCTTGGCGACCTTCTCTTTTTCGTAGAGCTTGGCAAGGGCATCGATATCCACGTCGTTCAGGTCGAGTTTCTCGGCCGCCTGGCCGAAGTTCGCGGCGGAATAATAGCCCAATTTCAGCGACCCCGTAGCCGCGTTGGCCTTGAGCTTGATCTTCATCTTTCCCTTGCGCCAGCGCGCCACCTCCACGCCATTGTCCAGGGCGACGGAAGGCTTGCCGAATGCCGCCACCAGCCGTTTGACCATGGCGTCACGGCCGATCAGACCGTCCAAGCGGACATAGGCCGCGAAAAACTTGCCCGCCGCGAACGCGTACACCACCACCGGCGCTCGGCCGTTCAGGCGGTAGCGTTCGTTCAGGTTGACGGCGTAGGTCACGTCGCCATCTTTTTTAATGGTCATGAAGGACGGCAAGGTGGCAAGGGGCGTTCCGAAAGCCGTGCCCGCGAAGCCCTCGGGCTGACGCGCCATGGCCGGCCCCCCCAGCATGACGCACGCCACCAGGACCATGCAAACGATCCAACCGCGCATATCCCCNCTNNCATCNC
>JGI20225J20221_1000728_pt1 | contig 66722 bp, 70 predicted proteins | sample BioMet4_FD_20221 | JGI IMG/M metagenome (IMG submission 20221) | reverse complement strand
CATTACGCCGTTTGCGACATCGGGCGGAAGCGGATACGGCAGGAGCAGCGATGCGCTCATGCCTTCAGCGCCGGGCGCGAAGTGGAATAAAGGAAAGATAGTGCGGTAAAGACTGGGATTAAGGATAATATGAAATCCTTGGCATAAAAGAATTGTTAGAGTATAATATGTACGGTGTAAATAACGAAACAAAGCCATGCCTCTGATATCTGCAGGTATGGTAATCTCATATATCGAATTATTCATAGGAGGGACATAATGAGTTCTGTACATGAGGAATTCCTGCAAAGAATAGAATTCTCAAATGAAGAGATAAAGAGCATCATGCCGTACTGGGAACATACTTGCCGTCTTCTTGGACTGAATGATAAGGATGTGCGTATTGCGATAGATGAATGGATCGGAAAATACTGGGACATGTCTTTGAAAGGTGTACGGCAGTGTATCGGTGCGTATGTTCGCGAACTGATTGAATTGGTCCGAATGAAAGAATACCAGCAAAATGGGGCAAAAATTCTTTATTGCAATATGCCGACACACCCGGCGTGCTTGCTGTCAAATAAAATAGCGGGAGGGGACCGATTACATATCGCTCATCCTGACTGGCTTGTTACATCAGTAATGAGTGCATTCTTTAACAAGCCGGTGACTTCTGAAGTTGAAGACAGTTTTGCAATGAATCCGTCTTGCCGTCACTGTGCAATGAATCAGTTCCGTATTATGGCGCAGAAAAAGCAGATTATTACAAATCCTGATGCATATTGGAACTGGGGCTTATGCTGTAATGAAGGGCCAAAGACGGAGGAAATGATCCGCTGTCTTGGAAACGATGATTGGCATTATGTGCTGACAACTTTACCACATGATGTAATGAACGGGGCGGTGGAAGCAGACGATGAGAGAAGAGTCGAATATCTTGCAAGGCAACTTCAAGAGGCACAAAAGAAAATCTCAAAATATACAGAGATCGATGTTTCGGAAACAGAAGTGATTGAAGCTGAAAAACAGTATTTCAGGTATTTACAGAAAGTGGATGATCTTACAGATATCGTTTCTTTTTCGGATCCGCAGCCAATCGGCGGAAATGATTTGACTTTGTTCAGTGCTCCGACGGCACTTGCTTTTGATACAGGTTTTCATTACCTGGAAGAAGCTTTGGATACACTTATCGAAGAAGCTCGTGAGAGAGTACAAAAAAAGGAAGGCCCGCTGCCGGCAGGAAGTCCGCGGCTGGCATGCCATTTTGTTCCGTATTGCGTTCCCTGGATAGCAGAAGAGTTTAAAGATGCGGGAATCAATCTTTCAATCAACACTTTTTTTGCTACTGCTAAGGATCAAATGAAGTATAACGATGAAAAGGATATCTATAAAAAGATTGCCAGACAATGGTTCTGCAATCCATGTGCGGTGAATCTGGGAAATGAAGCGAAGCTAGTTGTTGACAGACTGGAAAGATATCCGGTCGATGGAGTTTTATATGGATTTTTTTCTTTTGACAGATGGATTGGAAGCCTTCAGAAGATGCTTATTAAGACAGTGGAGGAACGTGCAGGCATTCCGCACTTTTATCTGGAAGGCGATTTTTTCGATGATTCCAGTTGCGCGTTTCAAGATAAAAAGGCTAGAATAGAAAGTATAGGTTATCATGTGAAAATAAGGAAGCTGATAAACGCAGGTGACTAATGGCAAGAAGCAGAGTATTAGACAGTAAAAATCAAATAATTGATGTGGCGTTTTCAATTGTTGATAAAGACGGGGCAGATGATCTTTCAACGCGGAGAATAGCAAAAGAACTTAAAGTGTCAACTATGACACTTTATAACTATGTGCAAAATGTTGAAGAAATCAAAAAAGAGGTTTTAATCAAAGGCGTGAATATCTTGTTTGCATCTATTTATGAAAAGATGCGCAATTGTGATTTCAACGATGCCAATGGCGGCGGAAGAATGGCTGCATATTGTCGTGCATATGCATATGCGTTATTTGAATTTGCTGGAAAACATAAGTCAATCACAAGATATATGATTGGAGAAGGGAAAACGCATTATGTGAATGAGGCGGAACTCCGGCCTTTTTATCACAGCTTTGATGTATTCTATAATAAAAGGGGACTTAGCCAGGAAGAATCAGCGGACATAGAGAAAAAATGCAAGATGTTTCAGTGGATGGTGCTATCCATGATTCATGAATATATCGATAATATTTATAATATGTCAGAAGAAGAAGTGAAAGAATGCATCAATCTGTATATATCAAAAATGTTGTGCAGTGAACAGTAAGCATTCGAAAAGAGGATGCATAGTAAAACCGATATATTCTGCCTATAATAAAAGCAAAATACTATTGACATTTATTTGACGAACATATATATTAATTATAAAATGTACAGCGTAAAAAATGATGACGGTCCGCAAAGGACATTTTTTACAGATTAAAATGTACACTGTAAAATATGAATAAATGTAACAGATTATTTTTTTAAGCTAAAACGTACAGCGTACGCAATAAGGAGAGAGTTATGTTGTTTGCGGGAGTGGACATTGGATCTACGACAAGTAAGTGCGTATTGATCGATGAAAATAAGGAAGAAAAGATGTACCGGCATATCATGACCGGTTTTAATCGGGATGCAAGCGGAAACGAAGTTCTGGAAATGGCACTGAAAGCGGTAGGGGCCAATGAGAGTGAAATTGCCTGTATCGTATCGACGGGATATGGACGCAAGGCGTTTAAAAAAGCGCAAAAAGATATTCCGGAAATCATTGCTCATGCCGAAGGAACAAAAGCAATCGTGCCCGATGTTAGAACAATTATTGATATCGGAGGTCAGGACAGTAAGGTTATTGCAATCGCAGAGGATGGAACAGTATCAAAATTCGAGATGAATGATAAATGCGCCGCGGGAACAGGAAGATTCTTTGAAGTCCTGACACACAGGCTGCTTGGTGTGGAAATGGATGAGTTGTCTGATCTCATTATGAAGGCTAAAGATCCAATCGAGATCAGCAGTATGTGTACGATTTTTGCTGAATCGGAAATAATTTCTCATCTTTCTCAGGGAAAACCGGTTGAAGATATTGCTGCAGGAACGGGGTATTCTATTGCACGCAGAATAATCCAGCAGGGAAAAGCGGGCAGAATCCCGTTTGATGAACCGATAATTTTTTCCGGAGGAGTTGCAAATAACGAAGGAATTACAAAGATTTTTGAAAAACTGCTTGGCAAAAAAGTCACAGCTATTTCTAATCCACAGTCAACAGCTGCATACGGAGCAGCATTAAGAGCGATGAGAGAATATAACAAGCAGGACAAATGAGATTTTTATAATAATTTAGCAAGTATCAACGCATTCGCGTTATACATATTAATTTGATATTTACAACACAAAAGGAGGTCGTAAAGTGGCTATGAAAGAAATTCTGGACGAGCTTGATTCTTTATCAAGAGCAAGGGCTCGTGAGTTGGGCAAAGCCAAGCAAGAAGGTACTCCGATCATTGAGTACACAGGTTACTTCATTCCGGAAGAATTGATTCGGGCAGCAGGAGCAGAAACATATCTGATGTGCCGCGGTGGAGAACCGGAACCGCCGGACGCAGTACTGGATTATATGCTTCGCTTCATGAATCCTCTTGCAAGGTCTATGGCAGGATTCCTGGAACTGGGGCTCGATCCTATTACGCCTATGAGTTCAATGGTTGTTGCACAGCAGACGGATAATCATGTCGGACGTATTTCTGAATTGCTGGAATTTAAAGGTATTAATATTTGTAAAGTAGGTGTACCTCCTGATTGGACCAAGGATATCGCTTTTGAATATTATGTTGAATCTCTTAAAAAGATGATGCAGAGAGTTGAAGAAATCACAGGGAAGAAGGTGGATGAAGCATTAGCTAAAACGTATTTTGAAAAGTCCAATAAAATTTGTGAGCTCTTCAGAAAACTCAATGAACTTCGCATGAAGGATAATCCGCCGATAGGATTTAATGAGATCATTCATCTGCAACACTATTCTTTCAATGTAGATGCCGACATCATGATTGAAAAACTGACGCAGCTTTATGAAGAATTAATAGATGCACCAGGCGAATTTGATGCAGACGCACCTCGCATACTGGTTGCAGGACGTGCATTTGCAATGGGCGATTATATCGTTCCTGGTCTGGTCGAGCAAAGTGGCGGAGTTATTGTTGCGGAGCTTCTTGATGAAGGGGTTCGTCCGATTGAAAAGGATGTTGCGCTGGAAGGTGATCTGCTGGTTAACTTTGCAAAAAATCGTTACCTGGATAAGACACCGATTAATATTCAGCAGCCTGCATGGGATATCCGTTATGATAAAATTAAGGAACTTATCAAAGACTACAAGGTCGATGGAGTTCTCTGGTATCAGTTGGCATTTGATGAGATTTACGATATGGAATACACTTGTTTATCAAACTGGATGAAAGATTCTGACACCTTGCTTATGAAGCTGGAATCTTCATATGAATATTCCCGTGAAGCTATGGGACCGCTGACAACAAGAATCGAAAGTTTTGTTGAGAGTTTAAAGGAGGGAAAATAAGATGGCAGATAAAGAAATTAATAGAAAGCTTCTTGAAATCGCCGGTTTTGAAGGAGATGAACTGGAAGCATTTCTGCCTGGATGGATGGAATCTGTTGAAATAATCGGTATGACAGATGAGGATATCCGTTATTCTGTCGAAGAATATATTCCAAAGAATTGGGATATTCAGTTTCGAGGCGTTCGTAAAATGATCGGTGCGTATCTGCGCGAGATGGTGGAAATAACCAATACCAAGAAATACAAAGCAGAAGGCAAGAAAATCATTTACGGTATTCTTCCGGCAGTATGCCAGCCTTACTCTGCATTGAAGAATGCAGCAGGAGAAGATGCTTATGTTTCGTTCCCTGATTTGATGCTTGTAACAATATTGAATGGATTTTTCGATAAAGCAGATCCGTATTTGCGATATGCTGAGGAGCTGGGATTCACATATGGCTGTAGGCATTGCCCTCTGAATAAGATGAGAGTGGGCTCCTTTGCAAAAGGAGTTTTGGCTACGCCTGATGTTATCTGGAGTTGGGGGTTCAACTGCGATGAAGGCCCTAAGACCGATGAGATGATTCAGTGCATGCTTTCGGAAAGCTGGAAATATGTTATTAGCCGTATTCCGCATGATACTGCTTTTGGTACTCCTGATGATGAATATGAACGTGTTGAATATATGTCAAAAGTCTTAAAGGAAGGACTTGATGAAATTGCAGAAGTAACCGGCATCAGACCAAGTGATGAAGATATGAAAAAGGCAATTAAAGATGCCGGAAGGTATTCTTTCAAACTGGGGCAGCTGATTTCGCTGGTGTGTCAGTCAGATCCTGTTGCACTTGGAGGTAATTCACTGACACAGTTCGGGCAGGGCGTTGCAGTCCCGTTCAATTGCGGAATCCAGTATTTGGAAGAAGCACTTGATATTACAATCAAAGAAGTTAAAACGGAAATAAAAAATGGAACAGGCGTGCTTCCTAAGGGTGCACCTAAGGTAGGCAGTTATTTCGTACCGTTCTGTATACCTTGGATTGACAGGATTTTCCGTGAAAACGGCGTGGCAACGACATTCAGTCAGACATTGTCACCATCAAAGAGTCAGCTGTCACCAGGAAAGTACGGAGATGATCCTTACATGAGCATGGCTGAAACGTGGCTGAAGATGCCTTTTGGGCAGAATATGGGATATGAGGTCGAGGCAATGATTGAAAAAGTCAAGGCCAATAAACCTGACGGTATGCTTATGGGATTCTTTGACTTCGACCGCTGGCTCGGCGCACATCAGAAAATGGCGGCAGATATGGTAGAGAAAGCTACAGGAGTACCTCACTATTATATCGAGTCCGACTTCTGGGATGACAGAGATTACAGCGAAGAAGCTCTTCGTACGCGTATTGAGAGCATCTGTCAGCTTCTGCAAATGAAGAAAGATATGGAATAGTATTGTTGGATTGAAAAATAGGAAGGCAGAGTGGTAATTACTCTGTCTTCCCTTTAATCATAAGAGGAGGATTTATGTAATGTCACTGAATATAAGCGATGATGTGAAGGCCCTGATGGAAGAAAGAGGCATTAAGGAAGAAGATGTCATGGAAGTGATTGCATATGGAGAAGAAGGCGATAAGTTAGTAGATGAAACAGAAGAAATATGTCTCGCTAAAAAAAGAATCAACGAGGTTACTTTTTATGCAGTATATAAAGCAAACGGGGAGAATTGCGAAGTTATGAATACTTATAGCCACAGGATTGGACTATCAGAAGATCAATAAGGAGGAACAGGATGAGTTGGAAATGTAATACATGCGGTGTAAATGTTGAAGAAGTGGACGATATCAAGATGTATTTTAATGACATGGATCTGCCGGAAGCTGAGGGGTATCGCTGCCCGGCATGCGGGAAAGAATGGATCGACCCGGATTATGCTGTCAATGATCTGGCTTCGGCAGAAGAAATGCTTGCAGGTAAGTAATAAGGAGGAGTAAATGGGCAATTATGATTATGATGTTCTGGCAATCGGTGCCGGAACGGGTGGATGCTCGTCATCAATGAGAAATGCAGACCTTGGCAAAACATGTGCAATTATTGAAGAAAGAAAGAACGGAACCGGAGGTACATGTGTGAACCGTGGCTGCATTCCCACAAAAACTCTTCTCCGCACGGCGTGTGTTATGAAGGAAATAAAGGAAGCCGGTAAGTACGGCATAAAGGTTGAAGGTGTTTTTGTCGATCCGAAGTTGATGCAGTCAGCTAAGAAAAAAACTGTCATGAGCCTCAGGTTCGGGCTGGATAACATCCTGCTGAAGAAAAGAGGTGTTGACCGTATACAAGGAAAAGGGAAGATTCTGGATGGACATACAGTTGAAGTGACGAATGGCAGTGATGTGAAGATTTATACTGCGGAGAATATTATTGTTGCTACGGGGAGCGAGCCGGCTCTGATCCCGGCATTCAACATTGATGGAAAGAGGATCTTGACTAGTACAGAAGCTCTGGATCTGGTTGCTGTTCCAGAAGAAATCATTGTTGTCGGAGGCGGTGTGGTAGGATTGGAATTTGCCAGTATATATAATTCGATAGGTTCTCACGTTACCGTAGTTGAAATGCTTCCGAAAATAATCGGACCGCTTCACGATAATGACATTACAAACGCGGTCCAGGCTAATATGGAAAAGGAAGGCATTGTTTTCAAACTGGGTGTTGGAATTGAAAAAATCATAACATCAGAGGACGGAACAAAAGCAGTTTGCACATTACAAAATGGTGAAATTATAGAAGCGGATTATGCACTGGTTGCTATTGGAAGAAGAATCAATACCGGAGATCTCGGGCTGGAGGAAGCAGGCGTCAAGCTGACGGAAAGAGGACAAGTGATTATTGATAATCAGATGCGCACATCAGTGCCGAGTATTTTTGCAGTTGGTGATATTACGGCAGGGCCTCAGCTTTCTCATAAAGCACAAAGACAAGGAGTTGTTGCAGCAGAGGTTATTTCGGGAATGGAATCATACTTGGATTATGAAACAATTCCATCAGCGATATTTACAGATCCCGAAATCGCGATGGTTGGCATGACAGAAGATGATGCTGAGGCGGCAGGGATCGAGACTATTACCGGGGAAATGAATTTTACAAGTAACGAGAAAGCAATATGCATGCAGCACACTGATGGGCTTGTAAAGGTTACTGCACGTAAAGAGGATCATGTAATAATCGGCGGACACATTTTCGGACCTGAGGCGTCTGTGCTTATCGAAGAATTTGCTCTTGCTGTACAACTGGGATTGAAACTTGAGGATATTGCGGATAATGTACATACTCATCCGACATTATCGGAAATTATTATGGAGACATGCAAACTGGCACTTGGCAAAGCATTTGATAAATTTTAATGTCAAAATAATTGTGTAACCATGAATGGTGGTATTAGATTGCCGCCTCTTTATAATGATATGAGAAGAACATTATTTTATACGAAAAGCGTTTGTCCGCATTGCCTGAGTGAGATCCCTGCGGAGATTGTTGAGGAAGATGGAGAAATTTATATGAGGAAGACTTGCCCATGGCATGGATCTTTCGAGACTGTGATTTGGCAGGATGATGCCGCTGGATATGAACGCTGGCTGAATGCAGGCGGTGTCAGGTTCGAGGATTATCCGGATTCTATGGAAAAAGTGGAGACGTTCCTTGACGGGTTGAATTTTAAATCCGCTGCGTGTTCGCAGTCATGTTCTAGTGCTTTGATGACAACAAGCTGTTGCAATATGGATTGCCCTGTATGTTTCACACGAATCGATTCGGAGCATGACAGGTATCCGACAGTAGCTGAGCTGAAAAGCATGATTGAATATTACTACGGACAATCTGGAGAAAATGCCGTTTTGGAATTGTGCGGCGGTGAGCCGACAACGCGTGAAGATCTTTGCGAAATTGCATCTTTTGCAAGAAGCAGAGGTTTTGATTATATTCAAGTCAACACAAATGGCATAAAAATGGCCGCTGACCAGGATTTTTGCAACAGGCTGAGAGAGGCAGGTATTACAACTGCTTATCTTGGATTCGACGGTATGACAGAGAAACCGTATCTGGCGAAATACGGGCAGCCAATGCTTGATATAAAAAAGAAAGCAGTAGAAAATTGTGAAAAAAGCGGAATCGCTGTTGTTCTTGTAGTATGTGTGATTCCGGGAGAGAATGATGCTGAGATAGGTTCTATAATACGATATGCAAAAGAGCATATCCCGACAGTTAAAGGCGTATATTATCAGCCAATCAGTTATTTTGGAACATATGATCCGGATAGCATGAAAAGGATAACAATTCCGAAAGTCCTACGTTTGATTGAGATGCAAACATATGGAGAGCTACCTGTATCTTGTTTTTCACCGGGGTCTTATGAGCATCCGCAGTGCGCATTTAACGGAAATCTTATTTTAAATAAATACGGGACACTGATTCCGATGACGCGATTCCATAATAGAGAACGAAATCCGGATGAATTCATTAAGATTCGCAAAGCAGTAAGGAATACGTGGATGCCAAGCCGGAATAATACACTTACAGTAAGCGGTATGGGATTTCAGGATGCATGGAATATTGATCTTTATCGAATATCAAGGTGTTCGGTGCAGATAATCGGAAAGAATCACATGATGATGCCGCTGTGCAGCAAGTACTTGACGGATGAAATGAATAACCGGATGAATCCCGGAATCGACTGATGAAAAAAATGAGAGAGATGAAAGACTGTCAGGAAGAGTTTCTGGCATTGTGCGGCCTTGATTTCGGCTATCAAGAGCTTTTGGAAAAAACTTGCCGACGCTGGAATATTAGCAGAGAAGAGCTTGGTGCGGCATGCAGAAAGATTCCTAAATATTACAGGATTGAATTGAGAGGAATAAGACGTCTCCTTGGTTTGTATGTCAGGGAATGGATGCATTATGAAGAATTGCGGGAAGACAAACATTTGAAAATCTATTTCAATGTTCCTGGAACTGTGACCGGAATGATATGGCTTCAGCAGGGAATGCCCGAAGGAACTTATCTGGGATCACCGGATATTATAAGCATGACTGTACTTTATGGCATAATCGGGAGGAAGAGCCGTCTTGATACCGGCAACTGCAGACATTGCGGAGTCAATGTCATGCGGTATCTTCAACAAGAGGAGAATCTTATTCCTGAGCCAGATGTTAGATGGACAAACGGCCTTTTGTGTGACGAAGCGCCGAAGATTGATTATATGCTGTCAATACTAGGCCGTCGAACAAAACAATTACTGCTGATGAAATCTGATAAAGATGAAGATCAGAGAGACAGCTTTCGGATAAAGGTGAAAAATAATTTTGAGGAGATGAAAAATAGTTTCGGATTCTGCAGCAACGAAAAAGAATATCGCTCCATAAAAATCGCCAGGTTTGAATTAGCGCTTCGTATACATCAGATTGTCCGTCTGATGAACAAAGACAAGAAGTTCTATATAAGTAATGCGGATATTTCTTTAATAGAGACGCTGCTTCTAACTGTTGTTGGAAAAGGAATACAGGAGATGACAGAAGTTGTCACTGAAATTTATAACGAAATTCATATGATATCCGAAAGTAAAAATAAATGCGGTCTCAGGGATATTCACAATAGCTTTGCAGTTTATTATACCCCTTTGTGTAATCCCGTTTACAGCCGGATATTTGAAGAAAATGGTTTCGGACTTTTGTTTAATACCGCATTTAAAAATAAAGCTGTTGCAGCTAAGAAAAATACTGAAACAGGTGAGACGGATCCGTATGAAGATATTGCTGAAGAATGCCTGACAATGCTGATCGGAAAGGGTGTTGTGGAAGAAGCTGAGGGCATAAGCAGCGCGATTTTGGAAAACGGGCTTGATGGTATTGTACTCGGAATGTTCACATTCGATCGATGGATGGGTGCCCAGGAAAAGATTTTAAGACAATTAGTTGAAAATAATACCGGGGTCAGGGTGTTTTCGTATGATACGGATTTCTGGAATCAGGAATCATTTGAAGAAGAAAAGCTGAGAACAGCAGTGGAAACATTGCGCGGCACAATGTAATTACGGAGGAGTTTATGATAATTACACTGGAACAGGGGCTTTATGAGCTCTGCAGACAGAGAATTGAAGAAGATGCCGTTTTTTCTGAAAATGATCATATGCATTTTAATATTGGAGATATGACCGAGGACATTTTCAGGAGGTATCGCAGGTATGAACTCCGTAAAATGATTCGGAATGTATATGATAACAGCAGTTTTTACCGCAGAATGTTCGAAAGAGCAGGAGTGCGCGCAGATGAAATAAGTGACTTTAAAGATCTTCAAAAATTACCGTTTACGTGGCCATCAGACATAGCAAGTGCGCCTTATGCGTTTCTCTGCACATCACAGAGATATGTGGAAAAGCCTGTGGTTTTTTACAGCTCGGGTACGACAGGCAAAAAGAAGAAAATTTTTTATTCTTTTGAAGATATTAGGCGTATTAGAAAGTATATTGGCTGTGCGATGAATTCAATAGCTGACAGTGAAGATACCCGTGTATTGAGTTTGATGGTCAATTCAATAGGGCGCGGAGCATCTTCGGTTTATTGTCAGAGTATCAGACTGGTTGGAATGGAAGGGTTTCCGGCAAATATGGAGGAGAGCCCTGAAAAAAACGTTCAGCTGTCACTTCAGCACAAATGCAATGTCTGGTTTGGCGATGTAATGACTATTTACCGCATTGCGAAGATTACAGAACAGAAGATGGATCTTCGAGAGCTTGGAATTAAGCTGATTTACATAACGATGGGGAATATTCCCGATACAGTGCGGAAATACTTTGAGAAGAACTTTGGCTGTAAAGTAATGACACATTATGGATTCACAGAAGCGGGATGGGGGTTTGCAGTCGATCAGGATGGCTGCGCCGGTTATCAATATAATGAGTTGGATGTATATTGTGAGATCGTTGATCCGACTTCTGATCGGATTTGTGAATGCGGAGAAGATGGAGAGCTGGCAGTTACACTTATTGGTCGAGAGGCGATGCCTCTTATTCGCTATCGTACAGGTGATATCACTGCGATGCTTCCTCATCCGGGTTCGGACAGAACCGTGCTGAAACATATTGTGCGGAGGCTGGAGGGAGTTTATGAAGTCCCCGAAGGGGGACAAATCTATCCCGCAATGCTGGAAGGTATTCTGTATCGGTTTCCTGAAACGATTGACTATCGTGCATATATAAGAAATGGGAGGCTGGAAATCGAAGTGGAATCATTGTCAGGATCCTCTGAGCTGTCAATGCAGATAAAAAAAGCACTTACAGAAAATCAGGTCATCAGGCGGATGGAACAACTTCCTGTCGTTTATCTGTTACCGGAATGCAGTCTGCAAAAATACTGTTTTGAGAAAAAAGTGATTCATATCTTATAAGGAGGCTACAATGATTGAACCTGAAAAATTGCTTGATATTTTTGCCAGGAGACCAAAACGTTTTTCACTGATAGAGCAAGCACTTGATATCCTGAAACCCGTTCCGGGGGGAAAGTGGCTGGAAGTTGGATGTAATACCGGAGATGCCACCGCATTTCTCTGTGAGAAATGCGGCTTGGATGCTGTGGGCATAGATTTCAATACAGAGGCAATCGAAGAAGGAAAACAGAAGCATCCCTACACCAATCTTGTCTGTGCACGTGTGCAGAATATACCTTTTGAAGATAACAGTTTCTGCGGGATCATATCAGAAGCTGCTTGGTCGCCGCTTACCGATAAAGACATGGCAGCGAAAGAATATGCAAGAGTAGTAATGCCGGGCGGATATCTTGTCATCAACGACTTTATATTGAAACCGACATTTACTGCAGATTCTGTGGCGCAGTACTCATACATGCCATGCTTTGCGGGGGTCGGTTCGATGGATAGCTATGGCAGGCACTTTGAAAAAGAAGGATTTGAATGTATCCAGGCGACTGTAGAAAAAAATTATCTTGCATCTATCTCATTTCATCTGATAAAGGAATGTCATGTGAAACCGACGGATATAGGACCGCTGCTGGCGTTTTGGGGGAACGACGGGCACCCAAACTGCGGCATCACACAGGGAGCAGTCAGCGGCGCAGAAGAAGCGCTTAAACAAGTTGATCCTTTTCAAAGCATTCATGAAACGGATGAAGAAAGAAGTGATGCTTTAAAACAAGGTGGATTGTCTTTCGGACAATTATTGATGCGAAAACGGTAAGGGTAATAACTATGGAAGGAATATTAATCAGCAAAACAGAAAGCATATGTCCGGAATGCCTGAAAAGAATTCCTGCGGAATATGTCGAAAAGGACGGGAAAGTGTACCTGGAAAAAACATGTCCTGAGCACGGTGATTATCGTGCATTGATCTGGCGAGATGCAGCATTGTACCAGCAGTGGAGAAAAGCTGCAGTTCATGCTGATCTGGTCAGCGGCAAACATTCATCACTGGGCTGTCCTTTTGACTGTGGACTTTGTGATCATCATGAGGGAAAGACATGCACAGCTGTTATGGAAATAACATATAAATGCAATATGAACTGTGAAGTTTGTTTTGCGGATACTGAAAAGGTGAAATACGATCCTTCTACGGCAGATATACGAAAGATGTATGAGACTGTTTGGAATAATGCAGGCGATTGTTCAGTGCAGCTAAGCGGAGGCGAGCCGACCGTAAGGGATGACTTGCCGGATATTCTGCATATGGGCAAATGGTTCGGCTTTTCTCATATTCAGGTAAACAGCAATGGGATTCGTCTGGCCGCCGAAAGAAACTATGCCGCTTTGCTGAAAGAAGCAGGAGCTGATCTAATATATCTGCAGTTTGACGGTGTGACAGAAGACGTATATCAGAAGATTCGTGCGAAAAAAATGCTTGATATAAAAAAGAAGGCAATTGAAAATTGTGCTGAAGCGGGCTTGGGTGTGCTTCTTGTGCCTGTAATCATTCCAGGCGTTAATGATGAACAGATAGGCGGAATAATAGAATTTGCAAAGGAACATATGCCTGTAGTGAGAGGTGTTCATTTTCAACCGGTAAGTTATTTTGGTAGATATCCGGCACGAATGCCGTCAGATGATGTGCGTTTGGGAATCGGAGATGTAATGGAAGAATTATGCAAACAGACAGGCAATGAAATGAAACTTGAAGATTTCGTGGCTAGAAAGAGATATGATTCCGTATGCGCATTCAGCAGCCTTTATTATCTTGATGACAGTGGCGTATTGCATTCACTTACACATGAAAAACGTGACGAGGGGTTGAACCTGGCCTCGTCTCATACAGATTTCCCGAAGAAAGCAAATATTTTTACAAATCAGCATTGGCGTATAGCCGATCACAGATGGATAACCTCAGGCAGCGGCAGACAAGGCGGGAACGACATGAAGAATTTTATCAAAAGGGTGCAGGAATATACCCTTTCAGTTACCGGCATGGGATTTCAGGATGCCTGGAATATTGATCTTGGCAGAGTCCGCGGATGTTGCGTTCATGTTGCAACGGCCGATGGAAATTTGACACCGCTCTGTGCATTTCACTTGACGGATGCGCATGGAAGAAGGTTATATCATACAGGTGATAATGGTGCATTGTGCTGTGATTTTATGCCGGATAGAAAGTGAGTTAATGATTTCAGAAAAAACGTATCGGTTGAGAATATTTGAAAACGGGGTGGCAGATGAAAGAACAAATTAATGTCGTCGTGATTGTTGGATTTTTTGGAACAGGCAAAACAACATTCCTGCATCACTTTTTGACTCAGTATCCTGAGAAAAAGATCGGAGTAATAGTGAATGATTATGGCGCATTTCACATTGATGATGAACTGATTGAAAACAACTGTGTTGAAATGAGAGAAATCACAAACGGGTCTATATTCTGCAGCTGCTTGTCAGACTATTTTCAAAAAGTATTGATCGATTTTTCACAGCAGAAAATAGATTGTTTGCTCATTGAATGTTCTGGAATGGCAGATCCTTCCAATATGCAGGGCCTTATTGCGGAATGCGGCGAAAGATGGAAAAGGCCTTATCGATATCGCGGTGCGATATGTATCCTGGATGCGGAAAGAATCAATGATGATTTTGAAGGATCCTGTATTGCAGAGAGGCAGCTACGGTGCAGCAGTATTGCCGTGGTAAATAAGAGCGACATGATTGAAAGGGATGACCGTGGAAGAATCACGGAAATGATACTGAAAGTGCAGCCGGAGGCGGATGTGTTTTTTACTTCTTATGGCAGGGTCCCTTACGGCTATTTGGAAAATAAACTTTTCTTTAATGGTTTCACTGATCAGAGTTTGAATCGGATGGGCACTGTGCCGGAAGTTTATTCTCTGGCCGCGGAGGGAGAACAGGATATCGGTAAAGTGACGAAATTTGTCCGCGATGTTGTGTCTTATACTGCACGAATCAAGGGATATGTTAATGATAGAAAATATCGGTATTATATTGAAGGAAAAGGCGGTTTGTTTACAGTTCGCATTGCAGAAAGAGAAGAATTTGATAATACCAGGATAGTGCTGATTGGTTATGACGATACAGATTTCTTCAACGAAACGTGTGATGCCTGGAGAAAAAATACAAGAACAGATTTTATTCTTTATGATTGAAAATGACGGGAGCGGAAAATGACACATCAGGTTGATTCAAAAGAAGAAATATTTCAGGCAATCAAAAGTAAATGTCTTGAATCTTTTCATTCAGGAGTGACAGAATTGTTTAGTATGGCAAATATAATGATGGATATTGATGGAATTCCGATGCATCATCCGTATCATCATTACATCGTACCGGCAATATTACTGACAGCCGCCGCAAGAGAGACCTGCATATCTGCTGAGGAATTGGATGAGATGCTTGATGAGGCCATGCATCGTTCAAAGAATATACCCGGCGGCTTTTGCGGAAAGTGCGGAGCGTGCGGTGCAGGAATAGGTGCAGGGATTTTCATGAGTGTTTTTACAGATACTTCACCATTGTCTTCCGAGAGCTGGGCATGGGCTAATGAGATAACCGGTATCTGCCTTCAGGCAATTTCTGAGATCACGGGACCGAGATGCTGCAAAAGAACTTGCTATCTGACATTCCGTGCGGCAGTTCCGTATATAAAAGAAAAACTCGGTTTTGAGTTGAATCTGAGCAATAATATTCAATGCAAATATTATGAGCGAAACGATGAATGTAAAAAAACGAAATGTCCATTTTTCCCTAAGGAGAGTGATCCTGTATGCTAGTTCCAATAATAGTGCCGGGTAAAATTATGCCGGTCGCGAATAGTGAACATGATTGTATCTGCTTATCCAGGCCTGTGCGATTGTATTTCAGAAAAATGAAGCTCTTCTGGAATGTACAAACAGGTGATACTGTAGAAGAAGGACAGGTCATTTGCGTAGGTGAAGTTGAGAAAAAAACGTTGGAAATCAACGCACCGTGCAAAGGTGTAATGAAAGAAATATCAGTCGGCGATGGGAAGGAAGTCGGAGCTGAGGATACAATCGGCTATGTGGAAAAAGACAATTAATAAATTGGCGCCGGGAGCAAAGTGAAATAAAGGAAAGATAGTGCGGTAAACAGGCCTGAAAAACAATAAACTTTTTAATAAACCAAGATCGATACAGATTGGATGTACCGATCTTTTTTTATAGTTTTTTACCAATCAAATCATAATGAATTGGTACGTAGACGTAAGAAAAACAAGTCAATATTATTGATTTAGAAGTAATAATAAGGAGGTTAATATGTATATAATTATTGCTAAGTTGGAATTGAATGGTTAGTTGAAATCTCAACTGCACATTTGAAATTCTAAATGCAACAGACTAAAATGCTGCTACATTTAAATCGTCACATGTTGCAGTTACGACTTCGTTAATGTGAAATCTGCAGAGTTAATTGTCACATCTGCTCCGATTTTCAGAGCGCCGATAGGTCTGATGTTCACTCAGTGGTCGCTGTCGCAGATATCGCTTACCTTCACGATTTCCATGACTTTCTTCTGCCTGGGAGGATTCCTTTCGGGGAAACTGTTCCCGAAGACGGGACCGAAACCGATACTCTTCGCGGCGGCGGTATGCCTGCTCGCGGGATTCTTCGGGGTCTCGATGATGGATCCTTCGGCGCCGGGAAGATCGCTGATGATGCTGTACATACTCTACGGAGTGCTGTGCGGCGGCGGAGTCGGTCTCGCGTATAACTCCATAATCAGTTCAGTGGTCGGATGGTTTCCGGATAAATCGGGAGTCGCGTCAGGCGTCCTGCTGATGGGATTCGGCTTGGGAGGTATAGTATTGGGCTCTGTGTTCAAAGTGATGATCGAATCAGCCGGTTTGTTTACAGTTTTTCGCATGTTGGCGGTTTCTATTACTGCAGTTGTTATTATCGGAGCATTGGTGCTCAAAAGACCTGATGCAAAGAAATGTAATAAAGATAATGTTGACATTGTTTGCTTTACACCGTCTGAAATGCTTAGGACATCTGAATTTTGGTTTTTTATGTTATGGGCCGTTGCTCTTAATTCGGCGGGGCTCCTCGTCATCAACAGCGCCGCATCAATAGCCGCGGCATTCGGCGCAAGCGAAGTGCTGGGCCTGATCGTATCAGTCTTCAACGGCGCCGGCCGCGTAATAATAGGTACAATATTTGATAAGGCGGATCGAAAAGCAACAATGATACTAAATTCAGTTTTATTTATAATTGCTGGTACGTTGTTATTAATGGGTGCAAAAACCGGAGCAATAGTATTGATAGTTATGGGTTTGGTATTTACAGGTACAGGTTACGGAGGAAATCCGACTCTGGTATCTGCTGTTATACAAAAGCTCTACGGACAAAAAAACTATCCAGTAAATTTTAGCATTGCGAACTTCGGACTGATACCGGCCGCGGTCATAGGACCTATGATCTCCAGCTCACTGATAGAGAGAGCTGGCGGAAAGTATGATTCAACATTTATGATGATGATTTTTCTGGCTGGGATTGCCGTTATAGCATGGTTACTGATGAATGCTGTATTCAATAAGAATATTAAAATGAGGTAAAGTATGGATAAAATAATAACTGCCGCACAAGCGGCTGCTAGAGTCAGGGGCGACAATCATACAGTAATGATATCAGGATTCGGCACTACGGGAACGCCGAACCATATCATACAGAGCCTGGCCGAACTCGGCACAAAAGATCTGTCAATCATTGCAGGCGATCTTGGTCAAAACAACCGCGGCTTCCGTCAAGGAATCGCTATCCTCGTCGGCAACGGACAGGTGAACAGAGCGCAGATAGCGTTCACAGGCGTCAATCCGGAGGCTGCCGTCAAGGCGGCCGCGGGAGAGATCGATGTGACATTTATCCCGCTCGGTACTCTTGTCGAAAGGATAAGATGCGGCGGCTACGGCATCGGCGGCTTCTATACGAGGACCGGCGTCGGTACGCTCGTGGCGGAAGGCAAAGAAAGCAAGATTATCGACGGCGAGGAATACCTCCTCGAGAAACCGCTGCGTGCGGATGTCGGGCTGGTGAAGGCCTATAAGGCCGACAAACTCGGCAACGCTGTATTCAGATATACATCAAGAAATTTTGGTGACTTCATAGCAATGGCCTGCGACAATACGATCCTGGAAGTCGAAGAGCTCGTCGAGGTCGGTGAGATCCAGCCTGACGAAGTGCAGCTCCCGGGAATATTCGTGAACCACATCGTAGTCGGAAAGGAGGCTGTACTCTAATGTCGAATGCAAGAGAAATAATAGCCAGGAACATAGCACCGATGCTGAAAGAAGGCAATATAGTCAACCTCGGAGTAGGCATGCCGACTATGGTCGGAAATTACGTTGATCCGGATCTGGAACTTTACTTCCACGCCGAGAACGGCACGATCGGAGCGGGCGTAGTACTGGGCCGTGAAATGTTCGAATCGCCGGAGACATTACTGCAGTGGGAAGAAGACCACAGCGGATTCAAGACGGATTACCACCAGGGCCACAAGGACCTCGCGAATGCGGGCAGTGAATACATAACCCTGCTGGACGGAGCGAGCTGCTTCGATGTGTGCAGATCATTTGCGATCGCGCGCGGCGGGCACCTCGACGTGACCGTTCTGGGCGCGCTGCAGGTCGACCAGGAAGGCAGCCTTGCCAACTGGATGGTCCCTGGTAAAATGGTCAACGGCATGGGCGGTGCGATGGATATCCTGTCCGGCGCCAGGAAGGTAATAATCGCGATGGAGCACTGCACGAAGGACGGCCGGCCGAAACTGCTCACGAAGTGTACGATGCCGTACACGGCGCTGAAATGCGTGGACACGGTCGTCACCGAAAAGTGCATCATCGATATCGAGGATGAACATTTCGTAGTCAAAGCCCTTTATCCGGGCGTGACGCGCGAAGAGATCGAAGCCACTGTCGAGGGCGAACTGGAATTTGCAGGCGAGTTCGGCGTAATGGCGGAGTAAAAGGTAATATTAAGATAAAATATTGTACCAGTATTGCATATCTGCAGGTGCTGTTTGTACCCGCTTTATTTGCTGATAAAAAAGAAGTCTTTCGTTCGTCAGGGGTGAAAGGCTCCAATTGCCTAACAGCCTTTACGAACGAGACTTCACCGGTAATATAGAGCATTTTGGGGAAAATGTCAAATATGAAGCTGAGAAAAAATTCGGCAAAATAGTTATTTCGCAACTTGGCTTCTCGGGCGTCTCTTACGGACCTATCCACACGAGCCTGCGAGTGAATGGAAGGTCCTATGCAAAGACACCCCGGCTTCAGCCGGAAGGCGTCTACTGCTAGCGAAAAAGCTGCCGACAGCACTAATACCCTTGCAGGGCACGCGAGTGCTGGGCAGCTTGCTTCACGTTCGAGCCGCATGCCAATCGCTTCGCTCTTGGGCGTCTCTAGCGAAAAAGCTGCCAACAGCACTAATACCCTTGCAGGGCACGCGAGTGCTGGGCAGCTTGCTTCACGTTCGAGCCGCATGCCAATCGCTTCGCTCTNTATGACGAAGTTTTCATCATCTTGGATCCGGCCGACCCGTACGAGGGCGAGCGCGACAAAATCGAAGGCGGCGAATATATCACGATCATGTTCAACGGAAGCCATGACAAAGCTGCCAGGTATTACAGAAAGCTCCTGAATTACATGTCTGAAAACGGACTGGAGCTTGCTGATGATTCTGTGGAGATATCTATAATAGACTCCGGGATCACCAACGATGAAAGCAAGTTCATTTCCGAACTTCAGCTCAAAGTAAAATAATATACCGGTCTGTAAATATACGGACCGCGAAAAGAAAAGCAAGATGCTGCCGCACTGAAGATGAGCGATCTCCAATGCGGCAGCATCTCTATTATGTCATAAAGGAAATAATCGGATAATATTATGCCGGACTGATCAGGCCGGCGGGCCCTGAAGGCCCGAAGTTTGGCCTACCGGCATCCGCCGCCGCAGCCGCCGTGTCCGTGACCGCCGCAGCCGCCTTCAGCTCCGTGTCCGTGACTGCCGCAGCCGCCTTCAGCTCCATGGCCGTGACCGCCGCAGTTGTGCGCGCCGCCTTCGTGGTGCGAGCATGACGCATCAGGATCGAACTGCAGTGAACCTGCGAGAAGCGCCGTTACTGCATCGTCCGCACTGCCGGAAGCGCCTCCGTATATTTCGATGCCCGCCTCGTCGAGCGCCTGACGCGCGCCGCCGCCTATGCCGCCGCAGATAAGCGCCGTGACTCCCATAGAAGCCAGAACACCTGCAAGCGCGCCGTGTCCGCTGCCGTTGGTTCCTACCACTTCAGAGTTTTTTACCTGTCCTTCTTCGACACTATAGATCTTGAAGTTTTCACTGTGGCCGAAGTGCTGGAAAATCTGTCCGTTTTCATACGTTACTGCTATTTTCATTTGTGTCCTCCCGGTATTGTTAAATGTTTTCATATGGTAAAATGTGTAACTGCATCTGGCTGTGCACTGCCGCGTCTAACCGCGTCCGCACCGTCCGCCGCAGTGTCTGTCGCATCCGCAGCCGCATTCGCTGCAGACAACAATGTCACCGCCCGAAATGACCAGTTCACGGCTGTCTACAAGGGCCTGTGCAAGTTTTCCGCGCGCGCTGCTGTATATCGACTGCACCGTCGTACGTGCGATATCCATCTGTTCCGCGCACTGCTCCTGATTCATGCCTTCATGATCGATCAGTCTGACCGCTTCAAATTCGTCAACAGTCATTAAGATCGGTTCCCCGCCTTCACAGGGATGTCCTTTCGGTCCGAATCTCTGACACGCCGGCATTGCGCATATGCGGCGTCTCTTACATGGTCTCGGCATATCGATCACCTCCTTCGATCTGTTTTCGGGTATCTGACATATGTCATTAACTTATATTCACAGTATATACCGTTTTCGACATATGTCAACAATAAAAATGGTAACGAAGATCAGGAATGGAAAAATGGGAATGAGAATAGTGAATAAGGGATGGAAATGATAGAAAATGGTGGTGCGTTTTCCCGAAAAGTCGAAAAGTGCACCACCATTTTCAACGTTCGCGGGCTCTCACTGGCGGCGCGAAGGTGAATTCGTCTGTTGAGCGCCCGCTCAATCGCTGCAGCCCAGTGAACGGTGGTGCAGATCCGGCGGAATCGGAAATCTACACCACCGCCCTCATCTAATCCCAGCGGATATTGGTGCAGGTCCGGCAGACCCGCCAGACCTGCCAGACCCGCCAGACCCACTAGATACGGCAGTCTGCATCAATTCCTTCATAATATTCAAATGAAAAGACACGGACTGGAGTCCGTGTCTTGATCTTATCCATATCAGGCAGCGTATGCTGCGTGCGACGATCCTATTTAAAGTATCTGTCGAGGAAACCCTGGAAAGCTCTTCCGTGTCTTGCTTCGTCACGAGCCATTTCGTGAACTGTATCATGGATAGCGTCAAGGTTCTGCTTCTTAGCCATTACTGCGATATCTGTCTTGCCCTTGCATGCGCCGCATTCAGCCTCTACTCTCATTTCGAGGTTCTTCTTTGTTGAAGGTGTAACAACTTCGCCGAGCATTTCCGCAAATCTCGATGCGTGGTCTGCTTCTTCGAAAGCTGCCTGTCTCCAGTACATGCCGATTTCAGGATATCCCTCTCTGAATGCCACTCTTGACATTGCCAGGTACATACCTACTTCTGTGCACTCGCCGTTGAAGTTGTCTCTGAGTCCCTGAACGATTTCAGGATCTACGCCGTCAACGATTCCTACTTCGTGCTCTGCTACGAAATTGAGTTCGCCTTCTTCTGCCTTGACGAATTTATCAGCAGGAGCGTTGCACTGTGGGCACTTCTCCGGTGGGTTGTCGCCTTCATAAGTATAGCCGCAAACTGAACATGTCCATTTCATAATAATTACCTCCATTATTCAAATTATGTATTACCATTTATACCAATAGCTTTAAAATTGTCATGATTGATTATACCACCAATTCGTGGACTAAACCATAAATCTGAGATATAATCGTATAGAAAAAGAAGTTCCGAATCGGTCAAAATAATAAGTTTGAAAGCAGCGCAAACGGTGTAATAACTATGGAGATTCATGAAATCAAGAATAGTTATAAAGGAGAAAACATAATGGACGAAAGAGAGACGAAGATCCAGGAAGGACTTGAACAGATCAGACCATTCCTGCAGAGAGACGGCGGGGATATCGAATATGTAGGCCTTACAGAAGACGGAGTTGTACAGGTCAGACTGCAGGGACACTGCGCAGGCTGCCCGGGTGCCAGGATGACTATGGAAGGCGTCGTAGCGAGAGTCCTGATGGAAGGCGATCCCGACATCAAAGGCGTTGAGGCAGTAGACTAAGCAAATGCCCGCAGCGCACCGGCAGAAAGACCGCAGAAAATACCGATTCAGGGCAAGATTCTTTCTGCTTCTAATAATGGTAATCTTATTGGCTTTTGCCATCGTCCGGGTGTCTATGATCCCGGACGGCGGCAGCCGTGATACTTCACAAGCTTCTGATTCAAACATCGCCGGCATGGACATAATGTTCGCGGGCGATCTTGTCATGCATACATCGCTCCTGCAGGCGTCCACCTCGAACGGGACCTGCGACATCAGCAGCGACTTCCGGTACATTAAGAAATACATAAAAAACGCAGACATAGCAGTGTGCGACCTTGAAACGACATTCAGCGGCAGCACAACGGGATATCCGCGATTTTCGAGTCCGTCGGCTGTGGCCGATTCACTTGCGGGCGTCGGCTTCGACCTTGTCGGCACGGCGAATAATCATGCCTACGATTACGGCCATTCCGGCCTGATGAAAACATTGCGCGGCCTCAAAGCTGCCGGGCTGAAGACGGCGGGAACGCGCGGTTCGGCTGACGGTAAAAGATTTGCGATGTTTACAGTTGACGGCGTCAGGGTGGCAATAATGCCTTATACCTTCGCGACGGGCAGCGGCAGTTCCATCGGGCTCAACGGTCTGTCGATGGGCAGCGACAGACAGTACGTCAATTACTTCACTTACAGCAGCGGCGGCGCGCGGAAAATCGCGAACACCGAAAAGGCGGCGCGGAAGGCGGGGGCGGATATCGTCATCGCCTACATGCACTGGGGCGAAGAATACACGCAGGTGAACAGCAGCCAGAAGACGCTCGTGAAGAGACTCCTGAAGGAAAGCACTATTGATGCAGTAATAGGTTCGCATCCCCACGTGGTCCAGAAGTACACGACGATGACGAACAGCGCGGGCGCGGAAGTGCCGGTGTATTACGCCATCGGCAATCTGCTCTCGAACCAGCGGTCGGAGATCCTTAACCACGGCATATCGACAGAAGAAGGCGCTCTGGTCGACATTTCGATCAAATATGATAAAGACAAAGACAAAGTGCAAAGCCTGAAGACAGAAGCGATACCTTACTGGGTCGATAAATATACAGACGGAAAAGTGAAGTATCGCATCATTCCGCTGACGGGCGAATACAAAAATAACGAAGCGCTCAAAGTCTCGGGACATGCGGCCAAAGCAGCCGAAGCGAAGAAGAACGTTTACGAGAGACTGGGAATAAATAATTAAAACAGGCAGGCGGAGAAGAAGAGAAAAATGGTGGATAGAAAAACGGCAATCGATAAAAAAATCAGTGAAAACTTCGCAGAGGAAATCAAATTCCTGCAGGAGATAGTGGCGATAAACAGCGTCGGGACCGGACCTGAAGGCGATATGCCTTTCGGCAGGGGCGTGCAGGAAGTTTACGAACATGTGCTGGAAAAAGGACGCAGCTTCGGTTTCGATACAGAGGATATCGACAGACAGGGCGGACATATCGAGTTCGGAGGAATAATCAGAAACGAAGCAGGCGAGATCACCGGCACTTCCGATGAGACCGTCGGCATCGTCGCGCACCTCGATACCGTTCCGCTCGGAGACGGCTGGACACACGACCCGCTCGGCGGAGAACGCGACGGCGGCAGGATATACGGCCGCGGCACCTCGGACGACAAGGGTCCGGCAGCGGCGGCAATGTTCGCGATGAAGGCTCTGGCAGATCTCGACATGATCCCGGAAAAACGCATCCGTCTCATCCTCGGGCTGAACGAAGAGACCGGCTGGAGCGGCATGCATTACTACAACGAGAGAGTAAAAGAACCCGATCTCGGCTGGACGCCTGACGCGTATTTCCCGGCGATCAGAGGGGAAATGGGCACGCTGATGTTCGATATCGCGAAAAAATTCGCGCAGTCTTCGGGCGACGGCCTTGAGCTGAGAACAGTGAAGGGCGGCAGCGCGCCGAACATGGTGCCTGACTTTGCGCGCGCGGTCGTGCGTTCAAAGGATGCGGGCGACTACGAGGCGATACGGGAAAAAATTGCGGAAAAACGCCGGGACGGGGTCACGAAAATCTCTGCGAAATCGATCGGCAGCAACCTCGAGATCAGCGTCGAAGGCGAGGCTGCGCACGGGTCGAAACCACAGGACGGCGTCAATGCCATTACTGCATTAATGGCCTTTCTCGGCGAGTTCGAATTCGCGAACGACGATGCTGCAGACGTGATCGACTTCTATAATACATATATCGGCAACGAGTTCGACGGCGCTTCGCTCGGCTGCAGGCTCGAGGACGATGACTCGGGCGCGACGATCCTTAATGCAGGAATGATCGCGATGAACGCGAAGGAACTGAAGCTGACGGTCAATATCCGTTACCCGATCACCTTCACGGATGAGGATATTTACAGCGGCATGATGCCGGTGCTGGGAAAATACAACATGGGCGTGGTGAAAAACATGCACATGGCGCCGATCTGTTTTGCGGAGGACTCGGAACTCATCAGCACGCTGATGGATGTCTATGCGGAGGAGACCGGCGACACGGAGAGCCGCGCGCTCGTGATCGGCGGCGGAACATACGCGAGGGCCTTCAGCAATGTGGTCGCTTTCGGCGGGCTGTTCCCGGGTGAAGAGGAGACTTTCCACTGTGCGGAGGAATATATTGCCGAGGAGTCGCTGTTGAAAATGACGCGCATATTCGCGCAGGCTATCGACAGGCTCGGACGGAGCGACTGAACATCGGCCCGGACGGATTATGCAAAAAGCGGATACCCGCTATCCGAAAAGTCGTGTTGACAGGCAATGTATCGCGTGATACTATAAAAAACGTAAATAGAATATCTGTTTCAGGGCGAGGTGAAACTCCTCACCGGCGGTGATGCCGAAAGGCGAGTCCGCGACCCATCGCAGGATGGCTGATCCGGTGTGATCCCGGAACCGACGGTTAAAGTCCGGATGAAAGAAACGTAAATACGGAGTATTTATGACGCCTTGGTTTTTGCCAAGGCATTTTTATTCCCGCGGGAGGGCGGGGAAAGAACCTGACAGATTCCTTTATTGCAGCGATGAAATATCAGGGAGGAATTTGAAATGAGTGACATCAACACAATGACAAGGCAGAAACAAACAGTTAAATTAGCGAAAATGGGCATGCTCGTGGCGATCTCGATCGTCCTCGTGGCGTTCATCCACTTTCCGATAATCCCGGCGGTTCCGTTCATGGAATACGATCCGGCCGACATTCCGATCCTTATCGGAGCGTTCGCGTTCGGACCTGCGGCAGGTCTTGCTCTGACTGCAGTAACGGCGCTGATCCAGGGTGTTACGGTCAGCGCGGGCAGCGGCATCTACGGGATCATCATGCATCTCGTCGCGACAGGTGCGCTTGTGGCCACAGCGAGCATAATATACAGCAGACACAAGACAAGGAAGGGCGCGATCATCGCAGTCATCGCCGGCACACTGGCCATGGCGGCAGTAATGGTCCCGTGCAATCTCATTGTTACTCCGATCTTCATGGGAGCACCGAGGAGTGCAGTCGTCGCGCTGATCCCGGCAATAATCGCTTTCAATCTGGTCAAGGCCGGCATAAACTCGGCAGTGACATTCCTGCTCTATAAAAAGATTTCCGGATTCCTGCATAAATAGGGAAGCGGATATAAAGCGGACCGGCCGCCGCGCAGGAAGCGGCCAGCAGAATATCGTACAATGCCTCGCGGGCGCGCCTTGTGTGCGCCCGTTTTGTGCAGAAAGATCCTGCGCGGCGGCGCGCAGGATCTTAAATCTCAAATTCACTGCTCGAAAAAAAATCGCCTGTTGTGCGTCAGCGTATTCTGAATTATTATGGATACATGGGTTGAAACATGCGCAGACGTGCAGGCAGCACTGCCGCGACGGAACGCACTGCATCTAAGGAGGGTCAAATGTACGAACGCCTTTTTACACCGGTCAGGATCGGAGATCTCGAAATAAAGAACAGGATAGTGATGCCGGCGATAAGCCATATGTATACGCCGGACGGATATGCGACAGAGAGATTCAATGAATATTACTGGCGCAGAGCCGAGGGCGGCGCAGGACTGATCACGGTCGGCGGATGCCGCATCGATGAATGCGGCGGCGCGTACGGGATGATGAGCCTGGAAGACGATAAATACATTCCTGGTTTTTTTGAATTTACAGAAGGCATGCACAAACGTGGAGCGCGCGTCGGAGTGCAGCTTTTTCACGCGGGCGCATACGCGAAGTCCGAGGCAAACAACGGAGAACAGCCGATCGGGCCGTCCGCCGTCCGCAGCAACTTTGCACACAGCATGCCGCGTGAGATGACCGAAGAAGACATCGAAAAAGTCATCGGCAGGGCGCGCGATGCGGCGGCCAGAGCGAAAAAAGCGGGATTCGACATCATAGAAATCAGCGCCTCGGCCGGATACCTGATCTGCCAGTTCCTTTCTCCGCTCACAAATAAAAGGACAGACGCATACGGCGGTACGTGGGAAAACAGAGTCCGCTTCGCCGGAGAATTTACGAAAGCAGTAATACAGGGTGCCGGCGGTCTGCCGGTCGCGGCGCGGATCGCGGGAGACGACCTCGTTCCGGGATCGAACACGAACGACGACGCGGTCAGATTCGCAGAAGAACTGGAAAAATGGGGCATAGACATGCTGAACGTGACGGGCGGCTGGCACGAATCAAAAGTTCCGCAGGTCACAGGCGATCTGCCGGCAGGAGGCTTCAGCTACCTGGCGGCGGCAGTGAAAGACGCCGTCGGGATACCGGTAGCAGTCAGCAACCGCATCAGCGATCCCGGCACAGCAGAAAAACTGCTGGCGCTGGAAACGGCAGACATGGTGAGCATCGGACGGCCGCTTATCGCGGATCCCGACTGGTGCCGAAAAGCCGCAGAAGGCCGGACGGCGGAAATAAGAAGATGCATGGCGTGCAACCAGGGATGTCTGGCGAACGTTTTCTTCAACAGCCCTGCGGAATGCCTCGTCAACGGGCAGGCCGGCCGCGAATATCTTCTAAAAGACCTGAAGGCGCCGGCCGAAAAACAGAAAATACTGGTGATCGGCGCGGGACCTGCGGGGTGCGATTTCGCGATACGCGCGGCGGAACTCGGGCACAGCGTTACCGTATGGGAAAAACAGGATCATCTCGGAGGTGAGCTCGATCTCGTGGCAGTGCCGCCGCATAAACAGGAATACAGAAACCTCATAAAATATTACGGCGCGGCGCTTGAAACCGCCGGCGTCGAAGTCATTACCGGCAAAGAAGCAGTGAAAGAAGACATCGAGGCAGAAATCAGCGAAGGCGCGGATGCGGTAGTCATTGCCGCGGGGACGGCGAAAGCAAAAATACCGGAACTGCCGGTCACTGACGGCACGCCTGTTTACAGCTCGAACGAGATACTGGCAGGCAGGGCAGTCGCGGGCAGAAACGTACTCATGGTCGGCGGCGGATCGGCGGGCTGCGAAACAGCGCAGTACCTCGCCTGCGATGCCGCGCTTTCAGAACAGCAGGTATACCATATGATGGTCCATGGCTACAGAACGCCGGAGCAGGTGCGCGCGCAGATGGACATATGCCGCAGAACGATAACCATAATCGACATCTTCATGATAGGCGCCGGGTTCAGGCCGGGCACAGGCTGGCCGGTGCTGAAAGACCTGAAGCGCTTCGGCGTGAAGAAATACCCGTTCACCACAGTTGAAAAAATCGGCGGCGGAGAAGCATTGCTGCACGTGAAAGACTCAGCGGACGCGCAGGATTTCGAGGCAGTAACAGTCCCCTGCGATACAGTTGTGGCGGCGGTCGGCTCCGTGCCGGACGACCGGTTCCTGCGCGAACTTAGGGACGCGGACGTTCCGGTCTATGCGATCGGCGACGCGAAAGAAGCAGGCGGCGTGCTCGAAGCGGTCAGATCGGCGTGCGATCTTATCGGGGAACATTTCTGCGCGCTTTAAATTTGCGGCCTCTTATGGTAAAATACATCCCATGAGAGAAATCAGGATAAACAATGAAAAAGAAACCGGGAAGTTCGGACTGGAGCTCGCGGATACGCTCCGGGCAGGAGACGTGCTCGCGCTCATAGGCGACCTCGGAACAGGGAAGACGACCCTGACCAAATACATAGCCAAAGGACTGGGGATCGACGAAGTTATTACCAGTCCTACTTTTACTATCGTCCGAGAATACCGGAGCGGGCGGCTGCCGCTCTTTCATTTCGATGTCTACAGGATCGAAGATCCGGAAGAGATGTTCGAAATAGGATATGAGGACTATTTCTTCGGCAGCGGTGTATGCGTCGTCGAATGGGCCGATCAGATCATGGAACTACTGCCGGAAGATGCGAAAATCATCTACATCGACCGGGGCGCGCAGGAGACCGAAAGGATATACAGATGCACATTTTAGCAATTGAAACAACAGGGCCTTACTGCTCTGCCGCAGTAATAAACGGTGATGCGGAGGTAGTCGAGATCACGTCGGAGCAGACGCTGAGTCATCTTCAGTCGCTCACGGTCATGATCGGCGATGTGCTGCAGGAAGCCGGAACGACGCTGAAAGATCTGGCGGCGATAGCGGTTTCCGAAGGTCCCGGATCATTTACGGGAGTGCGGATAGGAGTCTCGACGGCGCGCGGGATATCGCAGGTGCTGGGGACGAAACTGATAGCAGTGCCGACGCTGGAAGCGTTCGGAACTTACGAGTCATCGCTTATCGGCGATGAAAAAACACTGGTATGCCCCGTGTTCGATGCGAGGAGACATCAGGTCTACGCAGCCGGGTGCACAGGCACGGAAGAAACTGTAAAAGGCGGCCCCTACATGATCGATGAATTCCTGGGAATGCTCAGCGGGTACGACAGGATATCATTCGTCGGAGACGGAGTAAAGAACTACGGGGATATCATCCGCGGCTGGGCGGAGACATGCGGCAAGTCAATAGAGATGGATGAAAGGACGCAGCATGCGGCGGGCGTCGCACAGCTCGGACTGAGGCTCTTCCGCAAAGGGGAATTCAAAGAATACAATGATCTCGTGCCGAACTACATGAGGAAGGCCGAAGCGGAGAGAAAGCTCGATGCGAAGAAGGCGGCCGCGGCTGTGCAGGCGGAGGCTGAAAAATGAGCGACCTCACTGTAAGAGCGGCCGAGCCGGGAGATGTCCACAGCATTGCGGAAATAGACAAGGCCTGTTTCAGCGCGCCCTGGAGCGAGGAATCGTTCCGCGTCGAACTGGAGGAAAACACAGTCGCGTTTTACCTGGTCGGCGAGATCGACGGCGAAGTCGCAGGATACGCGGGACTCTGGTGGGTCGGCGACGAAGGACATATCACCAATGTGGCGGTGCATCCGAAATACCGGGGGAAGCACATTGCCACCTGCATCCTGGACTGTCTGATAGACTACTGCGAAAACGAAGGAATGCGCTCGTTCACCCTCGAAGTGAGACCGAGCAACGACAAAGCATTAGAACTTTACCGGAAGTTCGCCTTTGTTGACGTCGGCAGGAGACCGGGATATTACGAAGACAACCACGAAGACGCGGTCATAATGTGGCGCGTCATCGACGACAGCGGCATGCCCGTGCTTGACAGGGTGAAGCTGCAGGAAATAATGATACAAAGAGGAAAAGAATGATAGACGGAAAGACACTGGGACTGGCAATAGAATCGAGCTGCGACGAAACTTCGGCCGCGCTGTCGCTTAACGGAAGAGAAGTGCTGGCAAATATTATCTCATCGCAGATCGCCATACATACGCAGTTCGGCGGCGTGGTGCCGGAGATCGCATCGCGTCATCACCTCCAGAACATCAATACAGTAACGGATCAGTGCTTCGCGGAGGCTGCGGACAGGGCGGGCAGAAAAATCACCATGGACGATGTCGACTTCATAGCTGTGACATACGGGCCGGGGCTGGTCGGCGCCCTCCTGATCGGAGTCGCTACGGCGAAGGCCTATGCGCTGGCGGCGGGCAAACCGCTGGTCGGCGTGAACCACATGCAGGGCCATATCTGCGCGAATTTTATCGAGCATCCCGAACTGGAGCCGCCGTTCATGTCGCTGGTGGTTTCCGGCGGGCACACGAATATCGTGCAGGTCGATAAATACAATCACTGTATCTCTCTCGGCGGTACGAGAGACGATGCAGCGGGCGAGGCGTTCGACAAGGTCGCGCGCGTGCTCGGACTGGGATATCCGGGCGGACCGAAAATAGATAAAATTGCAAAAGAAGGAAACCCGGACGCAGTCGCTTTCAAGCGCGTGTTCCTGGAAGACGGGAGCATGGATTTCAGCTTCTCCGGCATCAAAACAGGAGTCCTGAATTACGTGAACGGGGAGAAACAGAAAGGAAATGAAATCAGCGTTCCTGACGTTGCGGCATCATTCCAGCAGGCCGTTCTTGATGTAATAGTCACGAAGGCGGTGGATGCGGCGCGAAGGCCGAAGAAACTGGCAGTCGCGGGCGGCGTGGCATCGAACAGCAGACTGCGCCTGATGCTGACACGCGAATGTGAAGAGTGCGGGATCGACTTGTACTTTCCGTCGCCGGTCTACTGTACGGATAATGCGGCAATGATCGGCTGTGCGGGGTATTACAAGTATCTCGCAGGCGGTATAGACGACCTTACTCTCGACGCAATACCGGGCCTGCCGATGGAAGCATAATACAGAATGATAGTACTTAGCGCAAAAGATATAACAAAAACATACGGCGTTGATACGATCCTCAGCAATATTTCGTTCCATGTGAACGAGGGCGACAGGATCGGGATCATCGGTGAAAACGGCGCGGGAAAGACCACTCTCCTCAAGATACTCACAGGGGAATCGGAAGCTTCATCCGGCGATGTTTTCGTGTCCCAGGATATTACGGTCGGCTACCTGCGGCAGCAGGACGATTTCAATTCGGAAAACACAGTAATGCAGGAAGTGGCGGAAATATTCCGTCCGCTCGAAGAGATGGAAAAGAATATGCTTTCTGTTTCCGAGAATATCGCGAAGGCGGCAGAGACCGGAGAAGATTCGGAAGCTCTTATCCGCCGCTATGATGAAATGCAGGTCGAATTCGAGACGCACGGAGGATACACCTATAAAAGTGAAATGAAGGGCGTGCTGAACAGCATGGCCTTTACCGATGATTACTTCGATAAACCGGTCAGCATGCTTTCCGGCGGAGAGCGCACCAGGCTGAGCCTGGCGTGTCTGCTCCTGAAAAAACCGAACATGCTGTACCTCGACGAGCCGACGAACCATCTGGATATCGGCACGCTCAAATGGCTGGAACAGTATCTGAAATCCTATAACGGCACTATCCTTATCGTGTCGCACGACAGATATTTCCTTGATCAGACAGTGAACAGGATATTCGAGATAGATCACAAAAGACTTTACATATACGAGGGCAATTATTCGGACTATGCGAAAAAGAGAGCGGCGAGACGTGAAGAGGAGCTGCGCGCTTTCAGAAAGCAGCAGACGGAGATAGACAAGCAGGAGGAAATGATCCGCAGGTTCAGGCAGCACGGCACCGAAAAACTTGCGAAGCGGGCGCATTCCCGCGAAATGAAACTGCAGAACATGGAGCGTATCGACCGTCCGGAAGGAGAACACGGCCGTATGAAGATCCACTTCAAGGAGAACTTCGAGAGCGGCAGGGATGTCATGCATATCGAGGATCTGGCTAAGAGTTTCGGCTACGGGTCCAATAAAAGAGAACTTTTCCGCGGAGTGAATATTGATATCAGGCGCGGAGAGAAGATCTGCATAGTCGGCGCGAACGGCATAGGCAAGACCACATTCATGAGGATCATCCTCGGCGAGCTCACGCCGAATGAGGGATATATCAAAAAAGGCCACAACGTTGAGTTCGGATATTACGACCAGACCCAGCAGATACTCGACGAGAACAAGACTGTGATCGACGAGCTGCACGACGCGTACAGGCTCTATACAGATACAGAGATCAGGTCGATACTGGGACGGTTCCTGTTCAGGGGAGATATGGTTTTCCTGCCGATAAGGAGCCTGTCCGGCGGCGAAAAAGCCCGGCTGTCGCTTCTTAAGCTCATGCTCAGCGGCGCCAATGTGCTGCTCCTCGACGAGCCGACTAACCATCTCGATATCGACTCCAAGGAAATATTCGAGGATGCGCTGATAGAATTTCCGGGAACGGCGATCGTGGTATCGCATGACCGTTACTTCCTCGGGAAAGTTCCGACGAGGATCATGGAACTTTCAGCCGGCGGATTCACGGAATACCTGGGTAAATACGATTATTACTGCGAGAAGAAAGCGCAGATCGAGTCCGGGAAAAAATATCTCGGCGAGCTCGCGGGTTCATGCGCTGACGCCGGCTCCGAAGACGCGGACGCCGGGGGAAAACCAGTGAAAGAACTTTCGAACGCGGAACTCAGGACACTGCGTAAAGAGCAGGAAGCCAGGGAGCGCCGGGAACAGCGCGAGCGCGAAGCTCTGGAGACGGAAATCGAAGAGCTGGAGATCCGGGAGCATGATATAGAAGAAGAAATGCTTGACGAAGAAGTCATGAACGATTATCATAGGTTGAATGAGCTCAACGATGAGCTTATTGTGATCAAAGATAAATTGTCAAAAAAATATCAGAAATGGTTGCAATATTAACAGATACTTTTTATAATTGATGTTAAGTCATCATGAATTTATGGAGGTAAATTATGGACACATTTGATAAAATCAAGGACATTATAGTAGATCAGCTTTCAGTAGAGCCTGAATCGGTCACACGTGAAACAAGCCTGATGAAAGATCTTGAAGCGGATTCACTCGATGCAGTTGAGATCATTATGGCGATTGAAGAAGAGTATGATATCGAGATACCTGATGAGGAGGCAGAAAAGTTCCAGACCATCGGTGATATCGTAAACTACGTCAACGAAAAGACTAAATAGTTATGGCACACAGTGTGAAGATCTCAAATGCGGTCATTAAGCGGCTGCCCCGGTACAGACGGTACCTGAAGGAACTGCAGAAAAAGGGCGTTGATAAAATATCTTCGAACGAGCTCAGCCGTCTGATCGGATATACTGCTTCACAGATAAGACAGGATTTAAATAATTTCGGAGGCTTCGGACAGCAGGGATACGGCTACAATGTTGCTGACCTTTATAAAGAGATCAGCACGATACTCGGACTGGACAAGCAGTATAAGATGGTCATTGTCGGCGCGGGCAACCTCGGACAGGCGATCACCAATTATACGCATTATTACAAATCGGGATTTATAGTAGAAAGCCTTTTTGAGGTGAATCCAAAGCTTATCGGCGGAAAGATAAACGGGATCGAGATCAGGAATTGCGACGAACTGGTCGAATACACGGAGAAGCATAATATTGATATAGGGATCATCTGCATTCCTAAGGACAGTGCACAGGAGGTTGCGGATAAACTTTGCTTCGCAGGTGTTCGCGGAATCTGGAACTTCGCGCAGATCGACCTTGAGCTGCCGGATCATGTTGCGCTGGAAGAAGTGCATCTTTCGGACAGCTTATACAGTCTCGCATATCACATGAACAGAGAGTAAAAAAATAACCGTTTCCGCAATGGAAACGGTTATTGATTATTCTGATTTCAATTTCAGAAAAACTACTCAGCCTTTGGAGCGTCGGTAGGGCAAGCATCTGCGCAAGCGCCGCACTCGATGCATTTGTCAGCGTCGATAACGCGAACGCCGTCTCCCTCGGAGATAGCCTCTACAGGGCATTCACTTTCACAAACTCCGCAGTTGATGCACTCTTCGCCAATTTTGTAAGCCATAATAATTTCCTCCTTATCAAAGATATCTTATCAAATGATCATTGCGAACCGAACTTTTCGGCTCAATTGTTAGTATAACATCGCGTACAGGAGATGTAAAGATGAAAGTATACGCACTAGTTGGAAAAAGCGGAACGGGAAAAAGCTACCAGGCGATGAACCTGTGCAGCCAGCGCGGCATTGAAAGTATCATAGATGACGGGCTATTCGTCTACAACAATACCGTACAGGCGGGCACTTCGGCCAAGCGCCAGGACACCAAGATCGGCGCGATCAAAACGGCGCTGTTCATGGACGAAAAGGAGCGGTCGGCTGTCGCCAAGGCGATCAGGCGCTGCAAGCCGGAGAGCATTCTGGTGCTCGGCACATCGAAGGATATGGCCGACAGGATCAGGCGGGCCATTGAACTGCCGCCGATCGACGAATTCATAAATATCGAAGACATTACTACAGAGAGCGAGCGCAAGATCGCCTATAAGCAGAGAGTGGGAGAAGGCAAGCACGTCGTGCCTGTACCGACCTTCCAGCTCAAGCGCCAGTTCTCGGGATATTTCGTTAATCCGATGACCTATTTCAAGGGCATGGGGTTCGGCGCGGGCAGCTACAAGAACCAGGAGCGTTCGGTGGTGCGTCCGACATACAGCTATCTCGGCGACTTTATTATCTCTGACCGTGTGATCACGGATATAGTCGGGCATGTGGCTTCGGAGATAGACGGCGTTGAGACGATATATCATGTAATAACAGAAAAAAAGATGGACGAGCTGCGGCTGACGATAACGGCGCAGTTCCGTTACGGCGTGAGTGCAGTCATCGCCGGGCGCGGGCTGCAGAAGCAGTGCAAGCTCGAGATCGAAAAGATGACGGCGTTCAATATCGGTAATATAGATGTAGAGGTAAAGGATCTAAAATGGGCAGAGAATACAGTTTCCAGGTAAGGGATTTCGATCCCGTGCATATTTTTGAGTGCGGACAGTGCTTCAGGTGGGAGCGCAGGGAAGACGGCAGCTTCGCGGGCATCGCGGGAAGCCGTCCGGCGGAGGTGTATTTCGAGCCGTCCGCAGAAGGACGCTGCGAAGGTACACTGAGAGTGGCCGACCGCAGCGGCGCCGCTGATGACGGCGGTGCGTTCTGGTATGACTATTTCGATCTCGGGCGCGATTACGGCGCGATCAAGAAGACACTCGCGGACCGCGACGAGACCATACGCGAGGCGATACGCTTCGGCAAAGGCATCAGACTGCTGAGACAGGACCGCTGGGAAGCGCTCGTTTCATTTATAATATCGCAGAACAATAATATACCGCGTATTAAGAAGAATATCGACGGGCTGTCGGAGCTCGGCGGAGAAAAAGCGGGGACCATCGGAGAGAAGACGTATTACTGCCTGCCGGAGCCGGAAAAGCTGGCGTCGTTCACTGTCGATGATCTGGCCCCGGTACGTCTGGGATATCGTGCGAGGTATCTGATCGAGACGGGCGCGGCGATCTCTGAACACGGCATAGGATATCTGGACGAACACCTCGGCGATCTCTGCGGGGTCGGACCGAAGGTGGCAAACTGCATCTCGCTCTTTTCTATGGAGAAGTATGATTCCTTCCCGATCGATACCTGGGTGAAGCAGGTCATGGAGAAGCTGTACGGCATAACCGGGAAAAAAGAGATTGCCGCTTTCGCGGAGAAAACTTTCGGCGAGTACGGCGGTTTCGCGCAGCAATATCTGTTCTATTACATCAGGGAGACATCCGCGTGCGGGGACAAACACCTCGTGCACTGAGGCGCGGGCGGACCTGCGGACATTACTGCAAAAAAGAAATAAAAATTCTGTCACCCCTATTGACAACGGGGAGTATTTGTTTAAAATATAGTTAGCACTCGGAAAAAGTGAGTGCTAACAAAGTACAATCAAAGAATTAATATAAACGGAGGTCACAATTATGAGTTTTGGAATCAAACCTTTGGGCGACAGAGTCGTCGTAAAGAAAATGGAAGCTATTGAAAAGACTGCAGGCGGCATCGTCCTCGCAGGAACGGCTAAGGAACAGCCTCAGATGTCAGAGGTAGTTGCTGTAGGACCGGGAACGAAGGATGTCAAGATGGAAGTCAAGGTAGGCGACAAAGTCATCTCATCGCAGTATGCGGGCACAGATGTAAAGTATGAAGGCGAAGATTACAGCATTCTTAATCAGAAGGATATACTGGCAACAGTAAAGTAGTAACAGGAGGAAAGAAACGACATGGCTAAGGAATTATTTTATGGAGAAGATGCGAGGAAAAAACTCCTCAGCGGAGTAGATCAGCTCGCAAATACAGTTAAGATCACACTGGGACCTAAGGGAAGAAACGTTCTTCTCGAAAGAAAATACGGTTCGCCGCTGATCACAAACGACGGCGTTACGATCGCCAAGGAGATCGAGCTTGAAGACGGAGTAGAAAACATGGGCGCGCAGCTCGTCAGAGAAGTTGCTACAAAGACAAATGATGTTGCCGGCGACGGAACAACAACAGCAACACTGCTCGCGCAGATCATTATAAAAGAAGGATTCAAAAATATTGCCGCAGGAGCAAATCCGATGATCCTCAAGAGAGGTATCGAGGGAGCTGTGGAAACAGCAGTAGCGGCTATCAAGAAGAATTCGAAGGCTGTCAAAACTACTGAAAGCATCGCTCAGGTCGGAGCTGTTTCTTCAGGAGAAGAGCAGATCGGCAAACTGATCGCGGAGGCTATGGAAAAGGTAGGACACGACGGAGTCATCACAGTTGAAGAGTCGAAATCGATGGGCACTACTCTCGAGGTAGTTGAAGGTATGCAGTTCGACAGAGGTTATCTCTCACCTTACATGGCATCAGACATGGAAAAGATGGAAGCTACTCTCGACAATCCGCTCATCCTGCTCACAGACAAGAAAATCTCGAACATCCAGGAGATCCTGCCGCTGCTCGAAGCAGTAGTAAAAGCAGGCAAGAAGCTCCTCATCGTTGCTGATGATATCGAAGGCGAAGCACTCGCTACACTCGTTGTCAACAAGCTGAGAGGAACATTCGACTGCGTAGCTGTCAAGGCTCCGGGATTCGGCGACAGAAGAAAAGCTATGCTTGAGGATCTCGCTATCCTGACAGGCAGCACTGTCATCAGCGAAGAGCTCGGATATGAACTCAAGGAAACAACACTCGACATGCTCGGAACAGCAGCAACAGTCAAGGTCGACAAAGAGAATACTGTTATCGTCGGCGGAGCAGGCAAGAAGAAGGACATCGATGCAAGAGTTGCTCAGATCAGAGCACAGATCGAAGAAACGACTTCGGACTTCGACAAGGAAAAGCTTCAGGAAAGACTGGCCAAGCTCACAGGCGGCGTAGCTGTTATCAAGGTTGGAGCTGCTACAGAGACAGAGCTTAAGGAAAGAAAGCTCAGGATCGAAGATGCACTGAACGCGACTAAGGCCGGCGTTGAAGAAGGCATCGTGGCAGGCGGCGGCGTGGCGCTCGTTAACGCTATCCCGGCAGTTGCCAAGTATGTCAAGAACCTGGCAGGCGACGAGAAGACAGGCGCTGAGATCATCATGAGAGCTCTCGAAGAGCCTGTACGCCAGATCGCAGAGAACGCGGGCTTCGAAGGCAGCGTTATCGTAGCCAAGGTCAAGAGCAGCAAGATCGGCACAGGATTCAATGCTGCCACAGAGCAGTACATGGATATGATGGAAGCAGGAATCGTTGACCCGGCTAAGGTTACGAGAAATGCTCTGCAGAATGCGGCTTCCGCATCGGCTATGCTCCTCACTACAGAGGCAGGCGTTGTCGACATCAAGGAAGACGAGCCTCCGATGCCTCCAATGGGCGGCGGAATGGGCGGAATGGGCGGCATGATGTAAGCCCGGCCGCTAAGGCAGTTTGACCCGAGTAAGAATACAGAACAAGTAATACGACCGGCGCAGGGAGATGATCCCCGCGCCGGTTTTGTGATGAGCGCGGACATGACCGATGCGGCATCATCCGGTGCAGGCGGGCAGGCCATGCTGTTGACTATCTGAATTTTCAGAACTATAATAAAAGTTGACGGCAGTCGGAAGGATACGGCCGTAAAACAGTACATGATTTACTTGAGAAAGGACGGTACTTGATATGTTAAAAGCAATTGTTGGCAGCAGTACGGCGGCTGATGTAAACGCAGCGGCAAAGGAAGCGGCAGCGAAAATGAAGGACGCGTCGCCGAAAATGGCGTTCGTATACAGCGGCGAGCAGTATGATCAGGCCGCGCTCATAGCGGCAGTTAAGTCTGAGCTTCCGGGAGTTCCGCTTATTGGCAACACTTCGTTCACCGGCGTTATTACGCCGGAAGGATTTATATCTTCTGACGACGGATTTCTCGGCATCATGGCCTTTGACGACCCTCTGCTGACAGTAGGCGTCGCCGGCCTGCCGATCCAGCCTGAGGGCCCGAGAGCGACCGGAAAAATGGCAGCGGAAGCCGCACTCAAAAAGGCCGGCCGCACAAATTCTCCTGACTATTTCTATATGTCGGCGCCTCCGGGAGCAGAAGAATATTATCTCAAGGGCATCACCGAAGTGATCGGCCGCGTACCGTTCTTCGGCGGATCGGCCGCGGACAATGCCATTGCCGGCAACTGGACCGTATACACCGATGAATATCAGGCGCCGGACGGCGTATCGGTCGCGTTCTTCTACTGTGACAAACCGTTCGCAAACAAATTCACGGGGGCTTACACTGAGACGACGAACTACGGCGTCATTACCAAGATGGACGGAGACCGCACGATCGTCGAGATCGACGGAGAGCCTGCCTGCAAGCGTTACCGGGAATGGACGGGCGTGAGCGGCGAAGCGGTCAGCGGCGGCAACCTGCTCGTTACGTGCGTTACTGCACCGCTCGGCGTCAAGGACAGACTCGGCGACCTGATCGCGATCAGACACCCGATGAACGGCAATGACGACGGCTCCATGAACGTGGGCAATAATCTCGCGGTCGGGACTGCAGTAATACAGATGGACGGTTCGGTGGATCAGCTCATTTCTTCAGTCGGTGAAACGCTTGAAGCGCTGAAAGCCAGGATGGGCGGCGAGATCGGCGCGCTGCATCTCGTTCACTGCGGCGGCAGAAGGGCCGGCATCGATGCGAGGATCGACGAAGTGACCGCGCAGATCAGAAACGCTGTCGGAGATATACCGTTTATTACAGAGTTCACATTCGGCGAGTACGGATACGAAGACGACGGCATAAATACCTGCGGAGGATTAATGCTTTCGTTCACCGCCTTCGGAAAATAAAATATAGAACAACAGCGGCCGGGTCCTGCAAAAATGCGGATCCGGCTATTGTTTTGTTGAAAAAAGCGGAGCTACATTGTATAATTAACTATTACAACCGAAGCATAAAGAGGGCATATGAAAGGCAGCAAAGAGAAAAACAGAATCACGTTCAGCAGGAGAAGGCGGGTCTTCTCCCTGATTATCATAATTGCTCTCATCATTATGCTATTTTTGCTTGTATTCGGAATGCTCACGGGCTCCTTCGGGACGCCTGCCGGTAAATACATGCACAGGATCGATAACATCGGCAGTCTGGTCAGCAGCGAAAAAAGCTTTCTGACAGGGACAGCGGATGACAGCGCGGATACAGCGAAGAGCGATGAGGCGGACAAGGACGATCCGTACCTGATAATCGTGAACAGGACGCATAAGCTCGCGGCGGATTATGTGCCTGACGGGCTGCAGATAGTCAAAAGTCATGCAGACAGGACATCCGACGAAACGGCGCAGCTGCAGAAAAAAGCGGCCGAAGCGTTCAACGATCTGACGGCGGATGCGAAAAAAGACGGCGTCGGGATCGTGCTCACTACCGGGTACAGATCATACAGCACGCAGAAAGGGCTGTATGATTATTACGTCAGCAAATACGGCAGGAAAAAAGCCGACAGGATGAGCGCGGAACCGGGCACCAGCGAACACCAGACAGGGCTCGCCTGCGACACGAGCTCGGCGGAAGTCAATTACGGGCTGACGCAGAAATATAAGAATACAAAGGCCGGGAAATGGCTGAAGAAAAACAGTTATAAATACGGGTTCATCATCAGATTCCCGCAGGGAAAAGAAGATGTCACCGGTTATGAATATGAGCCTTGGCACATACGATACGTAGGCAAAAAGGCGGCAAAAGTGATATATGATAAAAAAATTACATTGGAAGAGTTCTTGGAAGAGGACTAAGGGAAAGGTTGGAAAGTAATGGCTGAATATTTCAATGAACCGTCCAGGACCTTTAATGAATACCTGCTTATACCGGGCTATTCATCGAAGGAATGCAGAGTGGATAATGTGAGTCTCAGGACCCCGATCGTAAAATTCAAGGCGGGAGAGGAACCGCCTCTGACGATGAACATTCCGCTCGTATCGGCAATAATGCAGGCAGTTTCGGACGACCGTATGGCAGTCGCGCTGGCCAAAGAAGGCGGGATATCCTTCATATACGGATCCCAGACGATCGAACAGCAGGCGGCAATGGTAGCGAAGGTCAAGAGCTACAAGGCGGGCTTCGTTCCGAGCGACGCGAACATCAGACCCGATCAGACGCTGCAGGATCTGCTGGATCTTAAAGAGAGAACGGGACATTCGACGACAGCCGTCACCGAAGACGGGACTTCGAAAGGCAAAATGGTCGGACTCGTTACCAGCAGAGATTACCGCATCAGCAGAATGGACCGCAGCACAAAGGTCTGCGAGTTCATGACACCGTTCGAAAAACTCACGACCGGAAAAGACGGCATCAGCCTTCACGATGCAAACGACATGCTCTGGGACAACAAACTCAATGCGCTGCCGATCATCGACAGTCAGCAGAGACTGAAATATTTCGTATTCAGAAAAGACTATGAAGCGCATAAGCAGAATCAGGACGAACTGCTCGACGCTGAGAAGCAGTACATCGTCGGCGCGGGAATAAACACACGCGACTATGCGGAGAGAGTCCCGGCGCTCGTGGACGCGGGTGTCGATGTAATATGCATGGACTCTTCAGAAGGCTACAGCGAGTGGCAGGGAATGACGCTGAAATGGATACGCGAGAATTACGGTGATTCGGTCAAGTGCGGAGCCGGCAATGTCGTGGACGCCGAAGGTTTCAGATACCTCGCTGACGCCGGCGCGGATTTCGTCAAGATCGGCATCGGCGGCGGGTCGATCTGCATCACCAGAGAGCAGAAGGGCATCGGCCGCGGACAGGCGAGCGCGGTGCAGGATGTTGCCAGAGCCCGTGACGAGTATTTCAAGGAGAAGGGCGTTTACATTCCGATCTGCTCAGACGGCGGCATAGTCTATGACTATCACATGACACTGGCTCTGGCCATGGGAGCCGACTTCCTGATGCTCGGCCGCTACTTCGCGAGATTCGACGAATCACCGAGCGCAAGACTGACAGTCAACGGCAATTATGTCAAAGAGTACTGGGGCGAAGGTTCGAACAGAGCCAGAAACTGGCAGAGATACGATCTCGGCGGAGACAGGAAACTGTCGTTTGAAGAGGGCGTCGATTCGTACGTTCCTTATGCCGGACCTCTTTCACAGAACGTCAGACAGTCGCTGCAGAAAGTCAAGTCGACAATGTGCAACTGCGGCTGCACCAGTCTGAAGGAACTCAGAGAGAACTCGAAGATGACGCTCGTATCGGCCACATCGATCGTAGAGGGCGGCGCGCACGATGTCATCAAGAAGGATATAAGCTACAACACCAACAGATAGATGATCGGAGAAAAAACAATGCAGCATGAAAGTATATTGGTTTTGGATTTCGGCGGACAGTACAATCAGCTGATTGCCAGACGTGTCAGAGAATGCAGTGTCTATGCGGAAGTGCATCCGTACACCATGCCGGTCGAAGATATAGAAAAAATGGCGCCGAAGGGGATCATCCTCACAGGCGGTCCGAACAGTGTGTACGGAGAGTCCGCGTTGAAATACGACAGCAGACTTTTCGACCTCGGCATCCCGATCCTCGGGATCTGCTACGGCGCGCAGCTCATGGCGCACGCCGTCGGCGGCCGCGTTGAAAGCGCCGAGTCGGGAAGTGAATACGGACATACCGATGTCGACATCGACCGCAGCGGAGCGCTGTTCCATGACGTAGCGGAAAAAACCGTAGCCTGGATGAGCCATGCCGACCACATCGAAACACTGCCGGATGACTATACCATTACTGCATCGACGGCCAAATGCCCGATCGCAGCCTTTGAGAACCCGGCGAAAAAGCAGTACGCCACACAGTTCCATCCGGAAGTGCTGCATACCGCAGAAGGAAAGAAAATACTCCGCACGTTCGTAACAGACATCTGCGGCTGCTCCGGCGACTGGGTAATGGACTCATTCATCGACACCACCGTCGCGGCCCTGAAAGAAAAAGTGGGCGGCGGACGCGCGCTCTGCGCCCTTTCCGGCGGAGTCGATTCATCCGTAGCGGCAGTGCTCATGTCCAAAGCAATAGGCAACCAGCTCACCTGCGTCTTCGTGGACCACGGTCTGCTGAGAAAAGACGAGGGCGACGAAGTCGAAGCAGTCTTCGGACCTGACGGCCCGTACAACGTGAACTTCATCCGCGTCAACGCCCAGCAGCGCTTCTACGACAAACTGGCCGGCGTCACCGAGCCGGAACAGAAGAGAAAAATAATCGGCGAAGAATTCATCCGCGTCTTCGAAGAAGAAGCCAAGAAGATCGGCGCCGTCGACTACCTCGTCCAGGGCACGATCTATCCGGACGTAATCGAGAGCGGACTCGGCGACAGCGCGACCATCAAATCGCACCACAACGTCGGCGGACTGCCTGATTTCGTTGACTTCAAAGAAATCGTCGAACCGCTGCGCATGCTGTTCAAAGACGAAGTCAGAGAAACCGGCCGCAAACTCGGCATACCGGAAAAATTCGTCAGACGTCAGCCGTTCCCGGGACCGGGACTCGCCATCAGGATCATCGGCGAAGTCACTGCCGAAAAAGTGCAGATAGTCCAGGAAGCCGACGCCATCTACCGTGAAGAAATAGACAACGCAGGCGTCGAGAACCTCGGCCAGTACTTCGCAGCGCTCACCAACATGCGCTCCGTCGGAGTAATGGGCGACTTCCGCACGTACGACTACGCCGTAGTCCTCCGCGCAGTAATGACCGCCGACTTCATGACAGCAGAAGCCGCGCAGATCCCGTGGGAAGTGCTCGGCCGCGTCACCAGCCGGATCGTCAACGAAGTGCCGCACGTCAACAGGGTGCTGTATGACTGCACCGGGAAACCGCCGGCCACGATAGAGTTCGAATAGTAAACTAAAACCCAAGATTGTTGAAATTTCAACTTTCTTGGGTTGATTTTTTGCCTAGTGACAATAGAATGACAATAATATTATTAAAAAGAAAAGAACTCGACGCATCGAGTTCTTCATAGGTGTTGTCCGAAGACGTCCACCGCAATTCGTATTATTAATATAACATAAGAATTCATAAAAATCAAGACATTGTATCAAGAATTTGAGATGAAATTTCGTATTTGGGATACGTTATTCTTTACTTGTGTTCCTAAAATTTTGTTGCATGTGCTGACAGGGAGTGTGCTACGAAGCAAATCAATATACTCAATAAACTGATTAATAAATTGTTTACATTCTGTTTTCGTTACATTCATTTTCCTTAATATGTAAACAATTAGCGCTATATAAGCATCGATAGTGTTGAAATTAATATTGCTAATTCCCATTTCTATTTCAAGTAATTGCTTAAGCCTGTTGTTGATATTACCACTTTGGAAACGCGTATCAAAAATGATATTATTATGAGCTATGGCATTTCTAAGATCTTTAAGTGTGTATATAATGTAACGGGTCAATTCTCCATCAGCATCAAGATTTTGAGGGAACCTAAGAATTGTGGATGTCTTTCTTTTAACAGCTATATTTGAGCAGGCATATAAGGTGCCAAATTCTCCGAGAGTTAGTGATTCAAATATTGCCCATATTGGTATGGCTCTGTCATTATTAAAAAAATGAGTCACTATACGCTTATCGTGGGAATAATCTCTAACTAAGGCAGAATTAACTTTTCCTTTTAATTGCATTCGTTTTGTGTATTCCCGTTTATAGTTATTTGAGCCAGAGCTAAACGATTTATAAAAAGTAATTGACTTGTTGAAGATGCTGTCAAAAGTCTCCGACTGGCTATCCAGTAGCAAAGCCTCTATAACATAACTTTTTAGTGCATTCTCAATAAACATGACTTTCGGATAAAAAAGTGATTTCAATTGCATATCGAATCTATTGAGCACAAGTATTTCATCCAAAGAAGAGAATGAAATATTTTGTCCAGGGGTTCTAATAAATCTGTATCCCTTATATCCATGATAATAGCCAATGTTCCTTAAGTCTCTGGATTGAGAACTTTTAACAGAGATGTTTTTATTGCGTAAATAACGCATTTGCTGGTTTATTGTTAGCATTTTCCCTCCTAATAAATAGCTCAATGCTCGTAAAACTGATTTTCATAATTGTGGATTTAATTAGTCAGTCTGATAGTATTAACTTATTATCTCTTGTTTACAACAGCTTTCTCCGGATAAGTATCTCTCCATTCATCATACTCTTCCTTTGTAATATCGCCGTTCTTAAACTTGTTAAACATTTCTCCCCAGTCTGAAAGACGGGACAGGAAGCTGATATCATTGCATATTATGCTGATCTCAGGACCATCTTTATTGATTTTGAAACCATAAGCATCTTCCAGAGCAAACAAAGAATGCATGACACCATGTTCGGAATCAAGATCTGGATCAGATATGGCAAATACGCTTACACCTAATGCAGCCGAAATTGCTTCAAGATGTTTTTTGCTTGGATTTCTGTTGCCAAGTTCATAATTACGAATCGCTGGTTCACTCATTTTACTTGCTATAGCCAGCTCTTTTTGTGATAGACCCTTTTGAGTCCTATATTTTCTAATTTTTTCACCGACTGTCATAGTTCCACCTCATTCGTTATATTTCGTCTGTAATCAGTATAACATATAACAGTTCAAAAATGTACTGTTATTTTGCCACGAGGGGTTGACAGTTCAAAAACGAACTGCTATAATTGAATCAGTTCAAAAACGAACGGTAAAACTTAAAAAGAACTTTGCAGAATTGCAAAAGAAGGGAAAGGAGAAAAAACAAAATGGAAAATGAAAAAAGGTTTTTAAGGGCGAAGGACATCATGGAGATCCTGGATGTATCAGACGGAATGGCATACAAGATCATCAAAGACATGAATGAAGAACTGAAAGAAAAGGGATACTACGTTCAGCGAGGCAGACTCAGCAGAGACTACTTTGAGGAGAAAATGTATCACAGGAAGTCACAGTAAATTAAAGGCAAATGAAAGGGGGAGGTCTATGTGACAGTAATCAAAAACGAAAAATCCAATACTTGGGAAGTACGGACATACTTCAAGAATCTTCAAGGGGACAGGAAACAGAAAACTAAGCGTGGATTCAAGACAAGGCGGGAAGCAGTTGCCTGGGAGGCAGCATTCAAAACAGAAGAACACTGTGATCTGAATATGACATTTGAATCATACTACAGAATCTACGAGAGGGACATAAAACCTACACTAAAATTGAATACCTGGAAGACTAAGCAGGCAATTGTAGAAAAGAAGATATTACCTTTTATCGGCAATAGAAAAATTGATAGTCTTACACCTGCAGATATCAGAGCATGGCAGGTAGAGGTAATGAATCTGACGAAAAAGAATGGAGAACCATTATCACAGGACTATCTCAGAACGATACACTGTCAGCTGAGCGCAATGCTGAATCATGCGGTAAGATTCTACGGCTTGAAAAGAAATGTAGCAAATGTGGCAGGTTCTATGGGAGGTGAATCACATGATGAAATAAAGTTTTGGACACAAACTGAATATGAGAAATTTGCGGAAGCCGTGGCGGATAAGCCGCTTTCATATTTTGCTTTTGAGATCCTTTACTGGTGTGGGCTGAGATTGGGTGAGATGCAGGCATTGACTCCGGAAGATATAGACTTTGAAAGAAACACCATAAGAATCAACAAGTCATATCAAAGGATAAATCGCAAAGATGTAATAACTCCGCCTAAGACACCTAAGAGCAACAGAACGGTGTATATGCCAAAGTCGCTGGGGACGGAACTGAAATGCTTTCTTGAAACGTTATATGGATTGAAAACTACTGACAGGATTTTCACCGTCAGCAAGAGTTATATGCATCATGAAATGGACAGAGGTTCAAAGGCGGCAGGACTTGAGAGAATAAAGGTCCATGGGTTAAGGCATTCACATGTATCATTATTGATCAACAAAGGATACACGGCCCTAGAGATCGGAGACAGAGTAGGGCATGAGGCACAGGAGATCACATATAGATATGCACACCTTTTCCCGACGATCCAGACGGATATGGCAAAGACTTTGGACGATGAAAGGTCAGGTAAGTGATATGTCGCATAAGAACAAAAACGATAAGAATCGCTGGCGAAATAAGACTGTAGCTTTCAGAGTGAGTCAAGAGGAGTGGGACGAGATTGAAAAAAGCGTGAATCTCTGTGGATATCAGACGAAACAGGATTATATCCTTGACAGTCTTCTCTCTCGGTCAGTGAAAGCAGTAGGGAATCCATTAATGCTTGTGACTTTTAGGAAGGAGCTGCGACAAATCATAGATATACTGGAGCAAAGTGAAAGTGGCGATGAGACTGAAGAAATGCTACTGACATCGACAAAAAGGATGCTGGAGATACTGGAGGCCTTTGCGAAGGAAGGTGACATCTGATGAGCAAGAAGAAAAGAGATCCACCACCGAGCTTTGCGACATCGGGAGACTGGCATAAGCACTATATCGTTTTGTTCGATGATCTTCTTAATTCTCCGGCATATATATCACTCAGCTCACCAGCAAAAGAAGCATACACAATACTTATTCAGGAATACAAAGGACCATATACAGGGCCAAATGTGATTTGTCCATACTCGACTTTTCAATCAAAGGGTATGCGTGCCGCGACTCTATCAAGAGCACTGTTGGAACTGGAAACCTTCGGGTTCATAAGTTACGAGAGTGGGGGACTTGGACACAGGCCAAGCAAATATCATTTCAAGGATGAATGGAAGAAGATAAAGACAAAAGAAGACTTAGAGGAAGTACAGGGTAGATTCAAACAGGAACTGGATAAGAGGAAAGCTGCACAGGCATATAAGAAGGCAGTGTCATAAAGGTATATCGTATGGTAATTATATAAGGTATGACGGAATCGTAAGTTATAGAGTAATGAAATTCAGCAGAATAGGTAACGAAACCGTTCCCTATTAGCACAAAAGAGAAAAGGATAGCTAACGAAACCGTCACCTATGTAACTAACGAAACCGTCAGCTTGAAATAAAAAAGGGGATGGTAATATGGGAAAGCAGACACCAATAAAAGCGATCCGCACAAAATGTTTAGACTGCTGCTGCGGACAGGCAAAGGAAGTAAGAGAATGCGAGATGCGTAATTGCTCGCTATGGCCCTATAGAATGGGGAAAAGACCAACGAATGAAGAAAGTATCAAGGCAGATGCATAATCTGAAAAAAGTGGAGATAGCTATCACATTTTTTAGAAGGAAGGCACTTGTAAATATAAAGGAGAAATAATTATGACAAAGAAAAGACATATAGATTTAGATCTTCCATCTTTAGAAGAAATTCAAAAACGTTCAAAGAAAACTCCGAGATTGTTATTCGATCCGGAGTATGCGTTGGAGGTGAGATTGAAGCAATTAAGAGAATTGGAAAGGCAAGTGAAACTCAGAGATGAGAAGAACGAAGAATAGAAAGCAAAATGACAGGCCTCGCCGTTTGAGAGCGAAATACACCCTACGCACAAATCTTACGATTTGTTCTCGGGGTTTTCGCCTCGCGGGGCGTGCATGCCCGTGATCAAAGCATGTGGCAGAAAGGGGGAAACATGAAAGGGGTAGTCTTTGTTGAGCAGAAAAAATTGAATAATGTAGCAGGAAGGATCAACTATATCAGTAGCGAGGCCAGACAGGAAAACCTATATTCGGTATATGAAACGGCTACCAGAGAGTTCTGGCGAGAGTTGGCAAAGGAGAATCAAGAGGACTTTGCAAGGAACGGAACTAGCGGGCAATGTATCGAGGCGAGGGAACTTATCATAGCGCTGCCTAAGTCAATGTTCTACTATGATCACGATGAATTACTCAAGTTCTTCGTTGAAAAGTTCAAAGAAAAATATAGTGTGGAGTGTATAGCGGCACTCCATCACAACAAACGGCGAACCAATTTCCATATCCATCTCATATATTCAGAGAGAGAAAAGCTGCCTGAGCCAGTACAAAAAATTGCTACAAGAGATCGTTATTATGCACCAGATGGTAGTCATATCAGGACAAAGAAAGAGGCGGTGGATGAGAATGGTAAGCTGCTTCTAGGTTATAAAAAGATACTTAAGGGGATGGTATATGAAGAGCATTTGTTTGAAAAGAAGAAGCCGATATTCAAGAGTTTGGCATTCCTGGACGAAGCCAAAGGGCTGTTCACAGAGCTGATGAACAGTCAGCTTTCAGAGAGAGAACAGATGCATGTCTTCCCTAAGAACAGTCCATATATTCCCACAAAGAAGATTGGCAAGAACAATCCGAAAGCCAAAGAGATACAAGAAAACAACAAAGTGAAGGATGAATGGAACAAACAAGTCAGACGAGCAGTGACGAGCGGAGCCGAAAAAGAAAGTCTGATCGAGATAAAAAGACAGCTTATAATCGTTCCAGTAAGTGCATCTATAAAGCACTCAAATGGTACTAAAGATCCTATAACATTCAGAAACATTGTAGCAAGAGCTGCCAGCGCACTGAGCTATATCATCAAAGAAGTCGAGTACGCAGGACACGGATCCTGGGTAAAAGTGTGGGGAGAAGCACTGGATAAATTGGTTGAAGCGGCAGTTGAGAGAGTGACTGGGGTCAAATATCAGTCGAAAGTCAGAGGAAGATAGCAATGAGAAAGATAAAATTTGATGAATATTAAATCAGCATATTGTTTTATGCGCTGAATGAGCTGAGAAATCAGCTCATTAGGGAAGGCAGATACACGGATGCAGTGGATGAACTTATATTAAGAATACTCGAATAATAAGCAGAGAGGTAAAGTATATGGGTAACTATTTTGGATACATAAGGGTAAGCACTAAGGATCAAAATGAAGCAAGACAAATTGACGCATTTGAGTTTCTAAAAATACCAGCAGAAAACGTTTATATGGATAAGCAGTCAGGGAAGGATTTTAATAGGCCGCAATACAGTAAAATGCTAAAAAGGATGAAACCAGATGACGTGCTTTATGTAAAAAGTATTGATAGACTTGGCAGAAATTATGAAGAAATTCTTGAGCAATGGCAGTCTTTAGTAAAGAAAAAGAAAATCGATATTGTCGTACTGGATATGCCATTATTGGATACGCGTAGAGGCAAAGACTTAATGGGAACATTTCTAAGCGACATTGTCTTGCAGGTACTTTCCTTTGTTGCTGAAAATGAAAGGACAAACATTAAACTTAGACAGGCTGAAGGTATTGCTGCAGCTAAGGCAAGGGGAGTAAAGTTTGGGCGGCCACCTATGCCATTGCCAGACAACTTTTGCAGAGTGTATGAACGATGGAAGGAAGGCTTGATTACTGGCATAAAAGCGGCACGAATGTGTAATATGCCGCTATCCACTTTTAGATATAAAGCAGATAGATACGAAAAAGGCAAATTGTTGTAAACAGACATTTTACGGAATGGTGTACATTTTGGATTGTAATATTCTTATAGGTTTAAGGCTAGTCAAGATAAATCGAGGACTTGTTTTTCAATGGATTAACGAGTTTTTTTGTGTTATAATTTTAAATATAATAAAAAACAGACACTTACAAAAATGTACACATTTTTGTAAGCCTTTAGTGAATGAGAAAATTCATGACAACTTTAGGAGGCTTTATGAATAATATGTTTGATACTCTAGTATCGGTTATTAAAGAGGATGACAGATTCTTTACTGCTAATGGGGAATTATTAAGAAATAGTCTTTATGAGGCTGCCATGAAAATGGATAAGAAACTCATAAAAGCATTGTATGAAAACGAGAAAATGCGGCAACATTTTTTCACAGATATTGATGGTATTGCTGTATTTGATAAGATCGGTTTTAGTTGGATTGTTAATAATCGTGAGTTTCTTCCGGATTCCTATACACGTTATAAGAACAAGATTGGGTTAGTGGATAGAAACGGAGACTTTCTTTCTGCATCTAATAATGTAGAACTAGCGTTTCCGTACAAAGATTGCATCCTTGAAGGAGGACAGACAAAGGAAGAACAGAAACGTAAAGAACTATTTTATAACGAGTCTCTTGCGCCAGAAGAAATAGACAGGCTATTTTCAGAGAAAATTTTGGGTAATGCTAAGAGGTATGCGAGCAATAAAAAAGTAGAGAGCATAAAATCATTTACGGATTCCGACAATCTAATAATAAACGGAAATAACCTTTTAGCAATTGCTTCTTTAAAGAAAAGATTCTCTAGTAAGGTTAAAATGGTGTATTGGGATATTCCGTATAATACTGGATCCGACAGCTTTGGATATAATGATAGTTTCTCGAGGAGTAGTTGGCTAGTTTTTATTAAAAATCGTGTTGAACAAGTCTTGCCACTAATTAGTAATGAAGATGGAGTATTCCTAATTCAATGTAGCTTTCATAATTATGCGTATCTCAAAGTTTTATTGGATGAGATTATTGGGAACTATGTTATGATATAATGTTAAATAGGGTTGTTCGTTGTATTTAGTGGATGAAACAAGCCATATTTGGTGTAATCGTTTTTTTGTATTAAGGAGGGTAATGTGAGCACAATAATTAAATCGTTTTCTGTAGGAAATGGCGATATGTTTTATATAAAACATGGCAGTAGCAATTTTTCAATCATTGACTGTGATATAAATGAAGATGATAAGGAGAATATTGTCCATGAAATTAACTCCCAAAGGAAGGGAAAGGAAATCACTAGATTTATTTCTACACATCCTGACGAAGATCATTTGCATGGGCTAAAATATCTTGATGAGAAAATTGATATACTGAATTTTTATTGTGTTGAAAATAACGCAGTTGAAGATAATCCCACAGAAGATTTTGACCATTATTGTGAGTTGCGTGATGGCAATCACCATTATTATGTCGAGGCCGGATGCTCTAGGAAGTGGATGAATAAAAACGATGTAAATGATGGGAAAAATTATGGTTCCTCAGGTATTAATTTTATTTGGCCAGTAACAGCAAACGATGATTATAAGGATGCACTTATACAAGCAGAAAATGGAGTTGCGTTCAACAATATCTCTCCAATTTTTACATATGAACAAAAAAATGGTATTAAAGCCATGTGGATGGGAGATTTGGAACAGGATTTTACTGAAAAAATAAAAGATGAAGTCAAATGGCCAAGAGTTGACATACTATTTGCGCCACATCATGGCAGAAGTTCAGGTAAAGTACCCTCTGATATTTTGAAAAAAATTGATCCCAAGATCATTATTATTGGGGAAGCATTATCAAAAGAGCTTGATTATTATAATGGCTATAATACGCTAAAACAAAATACGGCAAAAGATATTGTTTTTGAATGTGATGAGGATAGGGTACATGTATACATTTCTAGTAATAGTTATTCTTATGATACATCATTCCTTGAAAATGATAATAAGAAAAATAATGAATATGGTAACTATATCGGTTCATTAGGGGTAGGTGATTAAACATGGAAGTTAAAATACCCTTTTATAATTTTCTTAATATGTTTTTGACGGGGTTACTGTTTATTGGTATAACAACTTTGCTTTATTGCGATGCTATTACTAAATTCATTGAACGTAAATCATTTGGTGACATCAATTCATGGCTGGGGATGTTATTAGTAATATGTATTGTTGCTATTGCTTATGAAGTAGGACTAATTATTAACCGTATGGGGTCAATTATACTAGAACCATTGCTTAAGAAACTAGCATTGATTCCATTTGATGATGACTATGTAAAGTTTAGTGTACATAGTAAAGCATATCCAATAATGGATGTGCTTTCAAGAGAATACGCTCTTTCGAGAACCAGGATAGTACTTTTCGTAATTTTAACTTTTTTGTCATTGTTTAGTCACACAAAAATATTTGCAATACCATTTTTGCTAATTGCAGTGCTATACTTTTATTCATGTAAAAAACACGCACGCAAAATAGTGAGTATAATGAACAGTAATGCAGAATAAAACCTTGATCATATCCATGAAATGAGTACTATCAATAGCGTGTTATGTAATATAATTACAACTTGAAGTTTTGATGAGAAGTCACTGTATAATTTTCAAATGACTCCTTATATTAGTTTTTTTTTATCCAAATATAAAGATACAAAGGAAACTCAAGGTTGCATAGCTGACAATAAACTGACAATAATCCGGCTCAAAACCAGATGAAATCGGCCCAAACCGTTCAATAATGAACTGTTGCTTTGAGCAACCGCAAGGCATTGAAACTTCAATAAAAACAAATTCTTGGAGTTCGAATGACGACCCGAAACCTGAACATATTGAAATCATTGGGTTTTCAATGCGGAAAATGCGTTTTGCTAACAAACTGCTAACAGTAGATTCTTAGACAGTACTCATGACAGTTCATGCGGCTGTATGGAGTAACTGAATAAGAGAGATTCAAAAAGGTCTTTCTGAACTGAGATAAGTTCGGAAAGACCTTTTTTTGCGTGCAGTTATTATTCATGTGAGACGGATTTGGCAGTGTCTAAAGAATCTTTTGCTTCTGTCGTTATGTCTTCCGGATAGTGATAGCGCCAGTGGTCATATTCTTCCCTGGTGATGCTGCCGTTTACGAAGCTAGACTTGGTTTCGGCCCAGGTGTGAAGATCTTCGGCGACCGACATGCTGTATGCAGGGTGGTTGATATCAGGTTTGATGCAGATCTGGCCGTCAATATTCGCAATGGTGAGACCATAACAATCTTCCAGTGTAAAGAGCGTATGCATAAGGCCCAGATAAGTATCTATGTCAGGAACTGTTAGTGCATAAGGCGAGACATCCAGAGCATGCGCCATATGTTGGGTGATATCGTCCTTTGGGGAACGTTTGCCGGATTCATATTGAGCAATGCGGATGTCTGCAGTTTTTTCATTGAATCCAATCAATTGACCCAGGGATTTCTGAGTCATTCCGCGAAGTGTGCGGAAAAAATGTATTCTTTCACCAATTGCCATAGCAGGTGACCTCCTTTTGTCGTGGACATGAATCGTCCTCAATGGTTCATATAACCGCAGTATAGCATATATGATTAGAATAATCAATAAAAACTAAACAAAAAAGATATATTTTTCGCTCAAGAGGTATTGGCTATAGCAAAAATGATTAGTATAATAAACATGGCAATAGCAAATATGTTTAGCAAGGAACGCGAGGGGAGGTGAGAAACTTGAAAAGCGAAGACAAGATGTTTATGAGAGTTGAGGAAGTTGCCGAGGAACTGGAAATATCAGTACCGACAGCATACAAGGTAATTCAGTCCATGAACAAAGAACTTAGAGGCCTGGGCTGCTTCACATTTAATGGAAGGATCGACAGAAAGTTTTTCTATCAGCACTTTTACGGCACCAAGGATTATGAAAGGAGTGATTAAAATGCCGGTTTATAAAGATGAAAAGAAAAAAGGAAACAAAATATGGTTCGTGGTTGTAAGGTATCAGGACTGGCAGGGAAAGAGAAAGCAGAAATTCAAAAGAGGTTTTGCGACCAAAAGAGAAGCACAGACATGGGAGAGACAGTTTCTGCTAAAAGAATCATCAGATATCGATATGACACTGGCCAGTTTCTATGAACTGTATAAAGCGGATGTGCAGCCTACGGTTAAAAACAGCACATGGAGAACAAAGGAACATATAGTAAATACGAAGATTCTTGACTTCTTCGGTGAGAAAAAAATGTCAGAGATCAAATCGAGAGACATAATACAGTGGCAGAACAAAATAAGAGCGATGACTGGAAAAAACGGAGAGTCATATTCTCAAAGCTACTTGAAAACCGTACACGCACAGCTGAGTGCAATATTCAATCATGCAGTTCTGTATTACGATCTCAGCAGCAATCCTGTCAGAAAGGCCGGACCGATGGGTAATGAAGACGAAGTTCAGATAGATTTTTGGACAGAAGAGGAATATGAGAAAGTTTCGGAGGAAGCAATGGACGATCCAATCAACTATTACGCAATGGAGGTCCTCTACTGGACAGGCATCAGGGAGGGCGAACTTCTGGCACTTACACCAGAAGACATCGATCTGGAAAATGGACTGCTGTATGTCAATAAGACATATACAAGAGTCGGCGGTGTAGACGAGATAACAAAACCAAAGACTAAAAAAAGCAATAGAGTAATAAAGATGCCGGATTTCCTGGTGGGGGAAATCAGAGACTGTATGGATATGTATTATGATCTCAAAGATACCGACAGGATATTTCAGGGGACAAGCAAGAAAAGTCTTACTAACGCAAAGAATAAAGCATGCAGAAAAGCCGGTGTAAAACAGATTACTATTCATGAAATCCGCCACTCGCATGCATCAATGCTTTCGAATATGTGATTCCCGGATAACGCTGTATCAGAGCGAATGGGTCATGAAACTGAAAGAATGACTCAGCATTACTCTCATGCGTATCCGAAAAGACAGGATGAAATGGCAGACAAAATGAACAAACTCAGAAACAGAGGTGAGGAAAATGTCAAAGAAAAATCTTGATCAGAAAGGAAGATGGCGCTCTATGACAGTAGCGTTCCATGTATCTCCTGAAGAAAATGAATCAATAAATGCAGCGGTTAGATTATCCGGGATGACAAAGCAGGAATATATAACAAAGAGGCTTCTTGACAGGGAGATTGTTGTAAACGGAAATCCTAAAGTTTACCTGGCATTGAAAAAAGAAATGACGAAGATATGTGCGGAGCTGGAGCGCATAGAAACAAAAGACGGTGTGGACAGCGATCTGTGCGAGCTCATCGAACTGATTGCAAGGACAATGGATGGACTTAAGAAAGAGAGAAAAAGGGAATGAGAGAAGGTGAAAAATGGGAAGAAAAAAGAAGCGTGATCCGCCGCCGTCATTCGCAACATCAGGCGACTGGCATACACATTATGTGGTCATGTTTGATGATCTGCTGAATTCACCGGCATATGTATCACTAAGCGCATCAGCAAAGGAAGCATATACAATATTGCTTCAGGAATACAAAGGACCATACACAGGCCCGAAAGTAATATGCCCGTATGCGACATTCGAAGCGAAGGGTATGCGTACAGGAACGCTGCCAAGAGCACTCGTGGAATTGGAGATCTTTGGGTTTATCACATATGAGAGCGGAGGATTAGGACATAGACCCAGCATTTATCACTTCAGCGGTGAATGGAAAAAGATACAGACCGAAAAAGAACTGGAAGAAACAAAGGGAAAATTCAAACAAGAGCTTGATAAGAAAAAGGCGGCTCAGGCATATAAGAAGGCTGTGTCATAAAAGTACACTGTATGGTAATTATATAAGGCATGACGGAATCGTATGCTAAAGAGTCGAGAATAACAGTAGAATAGGTAACGGAACCGTTAGCTATCTTATCAAATGAAAAGGCATTAACTGACGAAAATGTCTGTTATCCAACTTACGGAAACGTCAGCTTAAGACAAAAAGGGAGATGATCAGATGGGAAAACTAACTCCGATAAAAGCAATTCGCGTAAAGTGTATGGACTGCTGCTGCGGGCAAGCGAAGGAAGTAAGAGAATGTGAACTAAAAAACTGCTCGCTATGGCCCTATAGAATGGGCAAACGTCCATCAGCTGAAAATGACATCAGCAAGCGTATGTAAATCAAAAAAAGTGCAGCAGGCTACTACATTTTTGTAGAGCAGGGCATGCACAGACCGAAAGGAGAACGGTATGGATATAAAGAATGAAATAGTAAAACACATCGGAACATTGTCGGTAAACGGAGAAACCGGATGGCAGATCGAGTTTAATCTTGTATCATGGAACGGAAAAAGTCCTCGTTATGAGGTCAGGCCATGGAGTCCGGATCATGAAAAATGTCGCAAGGTCTGCAGCTTTTCAAAGGCGGATATGGAGAAACTTATACCTATGATGCAGGAAGAACTTGAAAAATAATTCGAAAAAACGGCGGTCGATATGCACCGCCATTACATATAAAGCACAGAAAAACGTGTGCTAAGGCAGGCAGCTTATACGAAAAAAGCTGCTGCAAAATGCAATGAATGACACCAATACTTTCTATTTGGAGTTGTTAGCAAGCACTGCCTTTCTACTCCTCACGGAGTGAAACGCGATTTTAGGGATTCTCCCTAACACCCTCGGTGCATCAGATCAATGCATGCGAAGAAAGGATGGAGAAAAATGAAGAGATATAAATTCAGATTTGACGAGTATGAGATCGGTATTCTGATCAACAGTCTGATGCAGATGAGAAATGAGTTGATTAGAGAAGGACGATATACCGATGCGGTTGATGAGCTGATATTAAAATTTGCAAATATGTTATAGACCAATAGATGTAATTGTATCGTTGTGTAGAACAATTTAATATGCTATACTAAATTCAGTGAATAATGAAATTAATTCTGCAATCACTGAATTTAAGGAGCTGGGATTATGGCAGTAAGTTATAAAAAACTTTGGAAAATATTAATAGACAGAGATATGAAAAAGAAAGATCTTTGTGCCGCAGCAGGTATTAGTCATGCTTCAATGGCTAAACTTGGCAAGAATGAAAATGTGACAACAGATGTGCTAGTTAAAATATGTTCAGCATTGGAATGCGACATTAGTGAGATAATGGAAATAACTAAGGATTGACAAGGAGTATGCACTATGGAAAAGAAAACACAAATTGAAAAAAAAGTGCAAGCAAAGCCAATCCTTAAATGGGCTGGCGGGAAAACGCAATTACTAGGAGAACTATTACCAAAAGTGCCTGAGAAGTACGAGAAATATATTGAACCATTCTTTGGTGGAGGCGCGATGTTTTTTGCGCTGCAACCTAAAGAAGCAGTAATAGCAGATAGTAATCCTGAGATCGTTAATATGTATCAACAAGTAGCTGGATCGCTCGATAAAGTAATTTCATATTTAAAAAAATATGAAAATTCAAGTGAAATGTTTTATGATGTTAGATCACAGAAATGGGAAGATCTATCTAAGCCAGAAGCCGCTGCAAGAACAATTTATTTGAACAAGACATGCTTTAATGGCTTATATCGTGTCAATAAAAGTGGCCAGTTTAATGTACCTTATGGTAAATATAAAAATCCAAATATTTGTGATGTAGAGACATTGACTGTTGCATCAGATTTATTAAAGCGTGCAACAATTGTATGTGGAGATTATAAAAATGTATTATCAAAATATGCATGTGAGAATGATTTTATATTTTTAGATCCACCATATTTACCGGTATCGGAATATGCGGATTTTAAACGTTATACAAAAGAACAGTTCTACGAAGATGATCATGTTGAATTAGCAGAGGAAATAGGCCGCCTTCATGAGTTGGGTTGCCATACAATACTAACAAATTCAAATCATCCACTGGTTCATGATTTGTATTCTGCATATCCTATCGAAATTATACCGACAAAGAGATACATATCATGTAGTGGGAAAAACAGAAAAGGAGAAGATGTAATTGTAACTATACCGCCAAAGGAAAAATATGAAATTCTTAGTTTGGATGAGAGAGTTAGCTTATATCCACCAACGAGATTCATGGGCTCAAAAAGGAAACTGCTATCTGAAATTTGGACAGTTGCTTCACGATTTGAATTCGATACCGTTGTGGATTTATTTTCTGGTTCAGGTATTGTAGGGTACATGTTTAAGGCTCAAGGCAAGGAAGTTATCAGTAATGATTACATGGCTATGTCAACTACATTTGCGAAGGCAATGATTGAGAATAATCATGTCATGCTACTGAAGGAGGAAGCTGAGGAACTATTGATTGATAAAGGTGTAGGTGATAATTTCGTTGCCGAAACATTTAAAGGTTTATACTATACTGATGATGAAAATCATACTATAGATATATTAAGGGGCAATATATGGGCTTTGAAAAATGAATATAAACAAGCAATTGCTATGACAGCATTAATTCGTGCATGTACAAAAAAACGTCCTCGTGGAATTTTTACATATACTGGAGATAGATATAACGATGGACGGAAAGATCTTCAGAAATCTATTTCACAGCAATTTATGGAGGCAGTAGAAGCAGTAAATAAATCAATATTTGATAATGGCAAAAAGAATAAAGCAAAGCATGGCGATGCCATGGGATTAAGAATTAAGCATCCTGATCTGGTTTATATTGATCCACCATATTACTCACCATTATCAGATAATGAATATGTAAGGCGTTATCATTTCGTTGAAGGCCTGGCGAGAGATTGGAATGGTGTAGAAATACAAGAGAATACTCAAACGAAAAAATTTAAGTCATATCCCACTCCTTTTTCTACAAGAAATGGCGCTGATGATGCCTTTGACAAATTATTCAAGAAATATTCGGATAGTATATTGATAGTATCATATTCATCAAACAGCCAACCAACTAAAGATGAAATGGTTGCGATATTAACTAGATATAAGAAGCATGTAGAAGTCATTCCGATTGATTATACTTATTCTTTCGGGAACCAAAATGGTGTAAAAACGCATAGAAATAAAGTTCAAGAGTATCTTTTTGTCGCTTATTAATTGAGAGGGAATATTATGGAAGAAAAAATATCCGTATGGCTAGTAGGAAATACCGGATTGAGAAGTCCGAATCGCATACAAGATGGTCTAAAGATTTTTGCACAATCGCAATACGTTGGTAATTTGCATGGCAAAAAAAACGAGATTGGGTTTATGAATCTCTTGAATGAAAAAGGTATTATTCAGAATGAAACAGGTAAAGATGCTTCAGGAAGTCATGCCAGAAAATGGAGATTGATGTTTGCAAAAAATGGTTTTATATACCCACAAATAAAAAAGAGTGAAGATGGTTTCTCTCAGGATGAATTAGGACCCCTTGACGATTTGACCCCATTTGGGAGAGCTTTTTTACAGGCAGATACTTTTCCTGCAGTTCAGGAATGTTATCTTCGTGCAATGAGCGTAGCACAATTTAAACTTCCAAATGAGCAAGGGTATTTTTCTCCATTAAGATGGATATTGGCAATTATGTTGAGACTTGAACAGAGAACAGGTTCATCAGAACTACAAAGGATAGAATTTGCATTATGGGGGCATACAACAAATCCGGAGTATGATTTAGACTGGGTAGTTGACCAGATACTTGATATGCGTGAACGCAGAAAAAACGCTCCAGCAAAGAGGACCTTTGATAAAAAAGAAATTGCTGAACGTGGGAAACACTATGATAAAAAGTCTTCCAATTTCTTGGATTATAGTGATATGAATATGCGATATCTCAGGATTACAGGATTATTGCAAAGAAAAGGACGTGGCTTAATAATAGTACCTGTAAAGCATATACTTGCAGAGCAGCTGGCAGAGTATAATGCAAGCGAACAGCCTCATAAAGATGCAATGATTATGCTATGTAAAGGTGCGCCACTTCCAACTGATGATATGGAAATTGCCATATCAATACTTCACGATCTGAAGAAGCAAATGCAGGAAAGGCATATTGTTTTTGATATTTCAGATCTACCATTAACAAATCCAACTGAAATTAATATTGCTCGTCAACGATTGGAAGATACTCTAGCAAAAACTGATGAATTGAATTATGCTGCAGAACAACATGAAAAGTGGAAAGAGATTTCGGATTATATGACACTGCTTATTAAAGGCGGTGGTAGGATCGAATATGACGATGACAATGTGATAGAAGTTCCAAAAGATGAAACACCGGCATATCTTGAATGGACTCTTTGGAGAGCGGCGCTGGCTATTGATCACATGGTGAATAAACCATATGAAGTACGTGGTTTTAGATTAGATTCTGATTTTATGCCAGTATCTGCTGCTGGTGGTGGTAAGGGTGATTTGTATTGTGAATATGACAACTATACTATACTAACAGAGGTGACAATGTCTTCCTCGTCTAGGCAGGAAGCAATGGAAGGTGAGCCAGTAAGAAGACATGTATCTGACGCGGTTTTGCATTATTCCAAGCCAGTTTACGGCATGTTTATTGCTGTGAAAATCGATACAAATACTGCCGAAACGTTTAGGCATGGTGTATGGTATGCAAAAGATGACGAACAGCAGCGACTGAATATTGTCCCATTTACTTTGGCACAATTTCAGAGGTGCTTTGACTTGATGTTTAAAACAAATCAAGCTAATCCGGATAAGATGGTCGAACTTATCGATTATTGTGCTCGCAAGAGAAATATGATGGAAGCGCCAGCATGGAAAGAATATATTGAAGAAGCAGTTAGTTCCAATATGTATTCAATCGGTGATAGTGGAGCATCTAAGGTTGCAGAAGATCTACGCCTGTTTAGTGAAAAGAGTAAAGAAAAATATCAATTTCCATATGGCATTTATTTTGGTACGAAAATAAAAGACCAGATAAATAACCGAATAGGATGTGTTGTAGGGATAAAGGACAACTATATACTTGCAACATTCATAGATGAAAATGAGCCAATAGTTATCATGTTAAGAGAAGAATCATTTGAAAAAGGTGATTATATTTTAGACTAATAACAAGAAATTGGAAGGAGTAATACTATGTCTGAAACAAATTATAACATGGTTAAAGTAAGGGATGATAGTAACCCTATTAAATTTAGTAAAACACCAAATGGAATGTTTGAGCTAAATGAAGATACACAAGCTACCTGGTGCAGTGAAGGGAGTTTTTCGATATCGGATTTACGAGGAAGAATAGAGCCTTGGCTGACGTCATTATTTCAATCAGAACATTTATCACTCTTGGTCGGTAGTGGACTAACTTCTGCTATACAAGCAGAAGCATGCGGGCAAATTGATAATTGTATGTGCGATTTTACACCGAAATCAAGATATTCAGAGCAGATTATTAAGCAAGCAAGAGTTAGTGCCAAATTAATGGGAAGAGGAGATAATCCTAATTTTGAAGACTTTATACGTGTAATGTGTGAATTGCAACGTGGATTAGCTATTCAAGAAGACAATGAGGCAAAAAATGAATTAGAGGAAGAAATTGATGATGCGCTAGGCGACTTCACTAATAATATCTCGTTAATTGAAGGAAAGATAGCTAGTGCAGATGAAGTAAAAAGGACGGAAGCCTTCAATAAATTAGTATTGTTTCTAATGAGCTTTGCTAGCAGAACAGGCACGCGAGATAGACTTAATGTCTTTACTACCAACTATGATAGAATTATTGAAGCCGGAGCTGATATTGCTGGGATACATTTAATTGACAGATTCATTGGAGCATTATCCCCAATATTCCGTGCAACAAGGCTGGATATTGATATGCATTATAATCCACCAGGGATTAGAGGAGAACCGCGCTATTTAGAAGGAGTAGTCCATTTCACAAAACTCCATGGATCAATAGATTGGATTAGTACAGGTAATTTAATTCGGAAAATTGGTCTACCATTTGGAGCAAAAGATATTTATCCATATCTTAATGCGCCTGGATTAAACGTAACCCCTTCAAAAATAATGATTTATCCAAATGCTTCCAAAGATAGAGAAACTGCGGAGTATCCATATGTTGATTTGTTTAGAGATTTTGCTGCTTCATTATGTCAACCTAATAGTACTTTAGTAACATATGGATATAGCTTTGGCGATGAACATATTAATCGCGTTATTAAGGATATGTTGACAATCCCGTCTACACATTTGGTTATTATGTCATTCGATGATTCTACAGGAAGAATTCAAAAAATATATTATGACTGGGGCCGAAAAAATCAAATATCACTAATTGTAGGTTCTGATATTGCAAATATAACGGATTTGGTTAATGTATATTTGCCTAAACCGGCAATTGATAAAACTTCCATCCGTATGGCTGAGTTGTTACGTCAACGATATACACAACCAAAGAAAGAAGAGGAAACTAAGGAGGAATAGAGGTAATGAATACACCCATTTCAAACGCGGATTTGTTGAGAATAGGAAGTGTGGATTTCGTTTCTCCAAATGAAATTAAAGTATTGCTTGATATTGAGGCTCCAAATGATGTTGCATTAAATGCAGGAGTACCAAGACCTTTTCCTAGGATAAATAGTTATGTATTAATACCAAGTGAGAATGGATTTCTGGTTTCACAGATTGAATGGATTACCATTGAAAGGTCGCAATATCCCAAAAGACGAGGGATACAGGATTTTGGAGTAATTGATTTGCCATATCCATTGAGAAAGATGAGTCTAAATCCAATAGGCGTCCTTTCTGAAATGGACAGTTGTTACGGTAGAGAAAATGCTTATACTTTTTCTCGTGGAATAGAAGTTTTCCCTACAGTTGGAGATCCAGTATTATTACCAACACAAAATCAACTAAGGTCAATAGTTGAATCTGGTGAAAATCATAGAGTGAATATAGGCTTTAGCCCACTTGCTGGAAATGCTAAAGTATCTATTGATCCAGATAGATTGTTTGGTAGGCATTTAGCTGTTTTGGGGAATACCGGTAGTGGTAAGTCATGTTCAGTAGCTGGACTAATTCGATGGTCAATTGAAGCTGCTCAGAGGGTAGTTGAAAGTGAAGATGCTATTAAGCCTAAAGCTCGTTTTATAATTCTTGATCCAAACGGAGAATATGCATCTGCATTTAGCGATATCCAAGGTGTGCATATTTGGGGGGTAGAAAGTAACAGTGATAGCAATATCGGCCAATTAACAGTACCAATTTGGCTTTGGAATAGTGAGGAATGGTCGGCTTTTACGCAAGCGAGTAGCAAGGCTCAAAAGCCGACATTAATTCAAGCCTTGAGATCAGTGCGCAGTGGACAAATTGAAATAGAAAATTCTAAGGAACATAAAATGCGTAATTTCCTCAAGACGATAATATCAATTCTATCATTAGAGATAAATGCGGGTAATCCATGGGGAAGTTTCCCTAAAAACAAGAACTTTTACGAAAAAATATGTAAGTGGCGTGGTGAGTTTTTGAACGATGGAGCTTATAATGACGATGAAAATAATGTGATTACCCGCATTGCAGATGAACTAGATTCGCTGATTAATGCAAGAGCGGGTCAGTATCCTCACTATGATTTTACAAGGACGGAAACGGATACCATTTTAGAACTTGTCAAAAATGCACATCATATATTTGGAGGAACGATGCAGGATTTATCACTTAAAGATGCGGACGTACCTATTCCATTTACAGGTGATGATCTTTTAAAAAGCATTGAAGCAAATGCGGAAATATTGAATACTACAGAATATGTAGAAACCATGTTAATGCGAATCAAAACGCTCCTTTCGGATGCTAAATTAAAAAAAGTTATTTCTCCTGATAATGACATCACTCTCGAACAGTGGTTAGATGAGTATGTGTGCAGCAACGATCCAAATAACGGTGCGGTAACGATTATTGATTTATCGTTAATTCCAGCAGAAATTGTTCACATTATTACGGCGGTAATAGCAAGAATGACATTAGAGGCATTGCAGAGATATCGTAGAGCAAATAATGGAAAAACATTACCAATGACGCTTGTAATGGAGGAAGCTCATACATTTATTAGAAAACATAATGAAAATGGAGAAAATGAAAGTGCATCTGTAATTTGTACTAAGGTATTTGAAAAAATTGCCAGAGAAGGCAGAAAATTTGGATTAGGCTTAGTGCTTTCATCACAACGACCGAGTGAACTTTCGCCGACTGTATTATCTCAGTGCAATACTTTTTTACTACATAGAATAAGCAATGATCGCGATCAGGAATTAGTAAACAAACTTGTACCAGATAATCTGCGAGGGCTGCTGAGTGAACTTCCATCACTCCCATCACAAAGTGCAATATTATTAGGTTGGGCGGCTGAATTGCCTGTTTTAATTCGAATGAATAACTTGAAAAAAGATTATAGACCAAGGTCAGAAGATCCAAATTATTGGGAAACATGGACCGGAGAATCTCGTAATGTAGATTGGAAATCTGTTACGGATGATTGGGAGAGTGAGTAGCATTTGTTATTCAATTTTATGTTAACTTAATCCTAAGGTGAAGATTGAAAAACAATTGATATTAGTGTCATAATGTAAACGGGCTGGTGACTTGGAAAAATAATCTAGGTATGCACGAAAAAACCGGAACTAAAATGGAAGAAAAATACTTTGTTGCAAAGACAAAAGAATATAGTTTGTAATACTATCATTATTACAGTGCTTTTACTAAAGAAAAAGCGGAAGGATAAAGAATATACAATGGCAATATGTTATCTAAACAGTGATTATAACAACAAATATAGTTGCAATTATGAAATCCACGACAGCGGTATTGATGTTACTGTGGATTATGACATTACTGATGAGATTAAGGCAATTGATGGAGTAAAAGCATTTGGGAATAACACAGAATTTGCAAATAGAGATATCCTAATTGTTGATAGTAATAACAAGCACAACTATTTAGTAAAAGATGCGGTATATTTTGGACACAGTATGGTATATGGTACGCCTGATGGAGGGTGTAAAACAAAATTTCATTCATACAAGTTTTTATGTAATGGCGACCCTAATAAACTGTCTCAATTACTTCCGCAGCCTAAAGTTAAAAAAATAAGATTATACAGTAAAGCGATAGATAAACTTATTGGTTATCCGAGTTTAACAATAACTACCAGTAAGAAAGAATACATTATTAACCTAAAAAAAGGAGCATCTCCGCGTACCATTAGTATTGGAATAAATAATATTAAGACAATTTCAGTAGATGACAGTTGGAGTGTTGATACGGAGTATAATAATAGCGAAAATATTTTGATTGATTTTAGCGCATATGTTGAAATTGAGTTGTTTAAAAGAACAAACCTTAATACTATAAATGAATATATAAATGAATTAATCGTATTTTTACAGTTATATTATCCAGATCAATTCATTATTTCCAAAATTGTGGTACTTGTAGACAATGACTATTATCAGATAAATACACCTACTTTGGAAATAAGAGAGAATAGTAATAGAAATAGTAGGGCAGTTAATTGTGACATCTTGGATTTCCTGAAGAAGTGCTATTCGTCGATTCCTTACAGAAAGGGAAAACCGGAAGTTAGAAATATACCATATTTAATAATTAAATCGTCAAGGTCAATAGAAGATAATTTCTTGATGTTTTACAGATTCATTGAATGTTACTATAAGAAACAAACAATTGATGGGATTGAGAAAAGCTTTATATCATATAGCATAAAGAATAACTATATTAGTAATAACAAAACAATTAGTGAGAATATTGATTATTTATCGCAGGAGATAGTATGTTTAAGAAACAAGTATGTTCATTCTGGATACTATTTGAAAAACAATTGCCTTGGTATTAAATTTAATGATAGAGATAAACAATCGCATCATGATAATTATACCGTTAATAATGTTGATATAAAATGGATATTTGAAAGAACGGATATACTTTATGATATAGCAATAGATATTGTATTTAAAAATATGCTTGGATTTGAGAAGTATACTTTCAATAGAAGATTTTAGGTACCTTGATGTGTTTTTTAGATATATAACTTGCTAACAATTTGATAACATCAGTTTAGATACTATGTATGAATCAGACAACTGTTACCAGAAATAAGCAAAAACGCGAAATAGCCATAGCAAATATGTTTAAGGATAAGCCTTCGCTAGCGAGTTCGAATAGAACCGAGAGGTTTATGCGCCGCTGGAACCGTTGAAATTTCAACGATTTAAAAACAGAAATATTTTTGTGGTACTACTTTGGTACTAAAAATCGTATTACCACGAATGCTTGAAACGGTTGAAATTCAGCCGTTTCTTTTTATTTATTCTGCAAGGTACGCGGATTTTATTCGGCACAATTGCATCCCACCACTTTCCTGTGATTAGTATAAATACAAAGAAATCTGTGTCTACTTTGCGACAGATTGGAGGTGCTGATGAGAAAAGGGATTGGCGAAAATAATATTCGCTTATGCTTCCACGCTATGCAGCACAACTGTGGACTGTGAATATTCCATCTTCTGCCGTAAAGGAAGCGAGACCGTGATGCTTTTCGGGCAAATGGCGCTGATGCTCTTTGTGCCAAGGCCGTGGCCCTGACTTGGCCGAGGACAGGAAGTTCGTCCCGGAATGTAATGACTCCACGGAAGCTGTTGGATATTTTTGATAAAGAATTTATTGCCCATTTCGGTTTATTTCTATATTGAGCTCCGGCGACTGTGTTTTGTCGGCAGGCGCTCCATGCGCATTATCAAGAGCGTTGGGCCAGTATA
>JGI20225J20221_1000515_pt1 | contig 67010 bp, 89 predicted proteins | sample BioMet4_FD_20221 | JGI IMG/M metagenome (IMG submission 20221) | reverse complement strand
TTACGCGTCGGCACGTAGCGCAGCCTGGTAGCGCACCGTCATGGGGTGTCGGGGGTCGGAGGTTCAAATCCTCTCGTGCCGACCAAAAACACGTTAAAAACCAGCCTCTTATGGCTGGTTTTTTTATGTCTTAATTTTGTACGGGGAATAACTGGGGAATAATGGGGGAATAACTGCCGACATTTTTACCTTTTCAGACAGGAAAATGGTGATACGACTGCAACCGGACAGCGGCAATAAAAACAGCCCCTTTCCTGAACTTGCTTCTTCAGACCGGGCGGTCATCATCTGCAACACGATTGATGAAGAACGTAACCCGGCCTAGTACCTCTACCTCTTCCAGCACAGTTCCCTCTATCGCTTCGCCGTCATCAGTGATGAGTGCCTTACCCATAAGTTTGGCAAATTGCGTATGTCCGTCACTCAGGATCAGCAGTACGTCACCAGACTTTATTTTAGTGGCAGGCTCTACGACTGCAAACCCAACATCAGTTTCAAGAATCCTGCTCTCTGAACCAATATTGCAGAGAACCGTTGGGGATAACGGGCGCTCGGCGTAGTCTGCTGCAGGTGATGCAAATCCCATTAATGAACCCTCCCCATGTTACGAAGTATCCAATACCGGTTATCACTGCTACTGGTTGTCTTATCTGCAAAGTCAGGTTGGTAACGCTCGATCCACTGGTTAGCATCATGCTGTGTAAAGTGCCAGTTTCTCGCTTGCAGAGCGTTGATAAAATCGTCTGTATGCAGATACTTATACCCTTTTGGGTTCATTTGTATAGCCGCAACAAAAGCTGCACGAATATCTGTTTGACGAGGCATAGCTGGCTTCCTGAAGCAATAATTGACTGTATGTATATACAGTAGTATTTTTATAAGCGCAGATCAAGCAGAGACATTTTCATATCTAAGGAGTGGTTATGTTTGTAGAACTTGTTTATGACAAGCGAAATGTAGACGGGCTCGAAGGGGCCAGAGAGATCATTCTGGCCGAGCTGACGAAGCGGGTGCACCAGATTTTCCCTGATGCCGAAGTGAAGGTGAAGCCGATGCAGGCAAACGGCCTGAATAGCGATGCAAGCAAAAGCGATCGGGAAAAGCTGAACCGCATGCTGGAGGAAATGTTTGAAGAGGCCGATATGTGGCTTGTATCTGAATAACTACAACTTTCTGGACTGGACTTTAAAAAACACTAACGTATTATGCCCGCCGATTGCTTAGGCATGAACAACCGGCAGTCACCCGCAGCTCGGTTTTTATTAACGTTGCTGCGGTTTCTCACGAATCTTGATCTGATTCAACAGCATTCAATAACTCTTTATGCCGCTGATTCCAGATGCTGTCCGCTGGCATTTCCACACGAACACTGATGAACTGGTCAGCCGGGATATCAACCGGATCACCGTCCTTAATCCCATCAATTTCATTTCTGGCAAACTCAGGGGCGTTTGGGTAAGTGCGGTGATATGTTTTTACAAGAACAGAGCCATCGGCGTTTACCTCATAATCCAGCCATATCAGCGGTTGTTTATTCCTGTCGGTCGGGATTTCAAAACCTCCGTCGATACCGCCCCATGCAGCGTCTGAATTGAGTGCTTTACAGCCTTCAATAAGATATTGCCCTATTTCCAGACGAGTGACCGTGACGCCTTCTGATTCGTCGTTAGTTTCATACTTACCATCAGTGAAGATTTTGACGACCGGGGATGCCTGCTTTATAAAGCCATTACTGTCTACAGTAGTATTTTTTGTGTCCCACAATGTTCTGCCATTTGTCGATGTAATTAAGTTCGTCTCGCTGATAAGACCAGTAAAAACTCTTATCGGGCCACCATTATAATGGAAGTTGAGCACAGCAAATGTATCACTGGTCCTGAAAAACAACGATGGGGACCATTGATGAAAAGGCGTATCACCGCCCGTAACTTGAGCATCATTCCTGAATGCACATAACCCCATTCCTTTAGTAACAAAGTTGTCGTTTATCAGCGAACTTAAATGAGTCGAGTTAATTGTAATCGCACCATTAGCTAACCCAAGACCAAACATGCCGGGCTGCATGACATCATTACTCGTTTTTCCTGTGTTTTTTGTTGCAGAGCTTCCCAAACCAAGGTTTGTGCGAGCGTCTGCGGCATTCGTTGCGCCGGTTCCGCCGTCTGCGACAGTAACCGCACCGTTGCTCCCTTTCTGTGCCAGTTTACCGATGCCAGGGATGGTTACGGTGGTCCCGTTGATGGTAACGGTGATGGTCTGGTTTGCTGAGGTAGTGGCGAACGTCTCCCACGCGCCAATGTTCTCGTCATACTCTTTGATGAGCTGCGACATCGCCTGGGCCAGCCCGTCGACAGAGATATTGTCTGACACCAGAATGCCGTACTTCTGGCCGCTGAGCGCTGGAGATGCGGCAGGCGTAACGGTCAAGGATGTCGCGCCGTCGACAGTTGTAATCTGGAACATCTGCACCGGGTTTGACGCAACGATAATCGTCTGACCAGCACGAACCTGAGTGGCCGGTGCAGTCCAGTTTGTGCCCGTCCCGGTGGCGGTATTTCCGTTGATGGCGATGGTGCCAGTGTTATAAAGCATATTTTCTCCAGGCAATAAAAAACCCCGCCGAGGCGGGTTTTAATTCAGGTGGAATATCAGAAGGTCAGGCAAAAGAGCCGGTACCACGGGTAATGGTTAATGTCGGTGCTGATATCGTCTTACTGGCTGTTCCTGTTCCTATGACCGTGATGGTCCCGGTTACAGTCGCTGATGTGATCCACCTTACTGCATGTCTTACGGTCATCCAAAGCCCACCAGTCCCGGCAGGAACATTGATTGTGCCCAAGTCACGCGTATTCCCGTTGATGCTGAGAGTTATGGAGACTGTTGTGGTACCAGACAGTGAAGAAACGAAAATCAATGCCTCAAGAAGTGCTGATTTACCGAGTGCTGATGTTGAGGAATCCGTAAACGTGATTGTTTGTGACCCAACCCCGCCGCCGGAAATATTCACGTCACTTCCAATCCCGACGTTTGCAATGTCACCGACAAAAGTGGTCGCCTCGACTGACCCTTTGAAGCTGCCGTTAGTGGCATATACAGTTCCACGCACGGTGATGTTATTGAAAACGGCATAACCGGATTTATTGATATGCCAGCCAACATTCCCCGAGCCATCCCAGGTTGAGGACTGAATGTAACTTCCGATCTTCGCGTTAGCGATTGTCCCATCCTGGATAAAGGTGTCGCGGATAAACGTCTGTCCGTTCTGGATAACAAACGGCAGAGTCACCGCTCCACCGGCCTGGGTCATCACAGCGAAGCGGTCAGCCAGGAAGAGTACCTGCGACTGCATACCCGCAGGCGTATTCTGAACACCAATCCCCATCCCTGCCGCGTACTGGTTACCATTAGAATCAACAGCAACCTTGATGCTGTACATCGCATTCAGGTTATTATTGATATCTGCCGACACCTGAGCATTCGTGACGATTGCCGCGGACTGCCCGTTTACCGTGACTTTAAGCGAGTTTATTTGCGTTGCTGTCGCCTGGGTGAAGTCAGCCAACGTTTCAGTGAGGTTGGTGGAATTGGAGATATTGCCACCGGAAGACGCATCAAGAGTGACCAGCGCGCTGGCAACCGCCTGGCTGGCATCAGCAATCGTAGTATCGACACGGTCTATACTGGCGCTGTTACTGGCATTCGTCACGGTTTGTGAGCGGCGGGAAGTCACCTGTGCCAGTCCATTCTGAATAATCGCAATTGCCGAGTTCTTCACGCCTCCCGTCATACCATCCATAGACACGCTGATGTTGTCTATCCTCTGACCAAGCGCAGCGTCTGCCGTGGCCACAGACTGCGAGAGTTGGCTTACACTGGATGACACGCCATCGACTTTCGTGTCCAGAGACGAAACAGACTGTTGAAGCTGGCCTGTCTTCTGCGCGTTATCTGCAATAGCCAGTGCCTGCTTCTCCAGCTCATCGGCATGACTTTTTATGTCATCCGCCATATCAGCAATTTTTTCATTGCTGTCCACAGCGTTCTCGATCAGGTCTTTAAATGTCTCAGACCCCTTCATATCCTCCAGGATGGCATCAGTGATATCAGAAACATCGATGCTGGCCTGCCCCCGTACAAAGTCGGTATACCCCGATTCATTACCGGTTCGGTCAACCAGCTGCGTGCGGTACCAGAATATCTGCCCTGCCTTCAGACCCATCTGCTGATATTTGCGCTGCGGGTAAGGCACATCGGCCAGCAGTATCGCATCGCCCTCAGTCCCCGTCAGGCTGTACTGAATTTCCGTCTTCAGCGTGTCATCGGTGTTCGCCGGGAATCCCCAGTTCAGCTCGATACCAAACACAACGTTTTCTGATGCAGTAAAGCCAACCGGTTTTGGTGGATTACCCACTTTACCTGTCAGCGTTTTCTCTTCTGAATAGCCCCACCCTGAGGAAATCTCAGCGGCGTTAATGGCGCGGACGCGTACCAGATATCGACCAGCATAAATCCCAGGTACATCGAAGGATGCGGTGGAGCTACGCGGCACGTTCACCCAGTTCCCGTCATTACGTCGCCACTGAGCTTCATAGGCGATAGCGTTCTGCGCCTGGTCCCAGCTCACGCGCATCGTTTCAACGCTGATATTTTGCTGAACCACAGAAAACGAGCTGATCACGATGTTGGCAGGCGGCGACTGGTTACCCGGAGGGATCACACTCACCGGCCGCTGGTCAATGATGGCTCCGGTATCGATACGGGCATATTTATCCGGGTCATGCCATGCGCCGGTAATCGAGAAAGTGCCATCATCGTTATCGGAGACGCTGACAACCCGATACTGCTGCGCGTAGAGCCCGTCCGATTCAACCACCCAAACAGCTTCGGCCTGTGGCGTCTCACTGTATGCCGTGGTGACTGTGACTGATTCCCCGTTCACTGCCTGAATGGTTCGGCTCTGTGATGCGCCGGAAGGCAGGTTGAGAATAAGGCGATCACCGGCTGCTGCATCTGCCACGCGGTCAAGTTTGATAACGCGACCGTTAACGGCGCTGATGCGACCGCCCATAACCTTTCCTGACAGCAGTTCGTCTGCCACGGCGATGATGTAGCCAGGTTGCGGAATATTTCCGTCCAGGCCGACATCGAACGAAATAACGCGGTCTTTATTGTTGGTGAGGATGCCCCAGCGGCCTTTTCGGTTTGCTTCTGATTGCCGGGTGCATCCGATAGCCGTCATTTCCAGCTGATTGAAACCGTACCGCGCAACCAGTGCCTGCTCAAATACTGGCTCCATCGCGTCGGCGTAGGCATTACCCGGATCGGACCATGACACCAGGGCTGTGGTGTAGCGTGTTTTCGTCGTGCTGCTCGAATAAGTGAAGCGACCATCAACAACATTAGCTCGCGTATAGCTGTAATCAACATCGCGCGGCATGTCAGCCAGGGCCACAATCTGATCACCGCCCCAGTACGTCATGCCACGGAAGATAGCAGCAAAATCACGCAATACGGTGTAGGCTTCGTTCCGTTCCTGAATGTAAACGTTACAGGTATAGCGTGGTTCTGTACCACTGCCACCTTTGCCGTCAGGCACCTGCTGATCGCAATACTGGGCAACCTGATAAAGCGTCCACTTATCTATGTTTGCTGCTGTGAGCCGATCACCCAGACCGAAGCGGTCAGATACCACCAGATCGTAAAAAATCCATGCCGGGTTATCCGTCCACGCCCACTTAAACGCCCCGGTCCAGGTGCCGCTGTAAGTCCTCGTGTCAGGATCATAAACATCAGGCACACGAATGACACGGCCACGCGGCTCGCAGGAAATCTGGGGGATAGAGCCATTAAACTGACTGGAGTCGAATTCAATGTATAACAGCGCGGTATTGGGGTAGCGCAACTTGGCGTCGATCACTTCTGTGAAGCTCTGCAACGTCATGGTGTCGCCAATTTTTGCGCTGTTTGCATCAGCGGTAATCTTGCGCAGGCGTATCGTCCAGGTGCTGCCAGCCTGAGGTAAATAGATTCGGTGGCTACGCTCATAACCGGACGTGGTTTTACCTGTAACACTGGTGTTTAACACCGTCGTCCATGTGCCGCCGTCAGTCTGTATGTCAATGGCATAATTGACAGAATTACCAACCAGATCGCCGTCATCCTCCTGTTTGAACAGCGAGGGCCATTTCAGGCGCAGACGAACCGCTGAAAGCTGCGTATTGGTAAACGTGCGCGTCCAGGCTGTAGCGCTTGAAACCTCGGTTCCCACGCTGATTTCGTTTTCGGTACCGGGAATACCCTGAATATATTTTTGTGCCTGAGTTCCCGCGCGAAACTCCCACGTCACGCCGCTGAAGTTTTGTGAGCCGTCAGCGTTCTCCAGGGCCGTTCCGTCAAGGTAGATATCTTTGCCGGTTAGCTGTCCTGAAAACTCCCCTTCCCCAAGCGCAACTAGAATTTTGGCCTTCGCGACAGATTGCAGATCATCAGGCTGTTCGGTAGGAGTGCGGGAACTGGAGCTGCCGCCCTTGCGGCCCTTTAACACTTTTTCTGTAGCCATATTGCGCCCATAAAAAAAGCTACCCGACGGTGGCCTGAAAAAAGGTTTTTTATCTACTGCTGATCTTCGACATAAATTCCGGCAGAAATAATCGCGCCGCCTATCCGCCTGCGGCCATAAAGAAGCGGTACCGGGTAGCCCTGTGCAGCAGTGTTGGTTACTCCACCGAACGCATAAGAGGCACGGTTATCTGCACTTTGTTTGCTGGAAAGTCCGGCAGCCTGCGGTGAAAGCATCTGGATAACACCACCAGCCATAAGGGCAACCCCAGGTGCAATCAATACGCCACCACCATACGGGGAAGTAATAGTTCCAACCACAACCAACACTGCACCAAGGATTGTCTGTAGCAAACCAGCCTTTTTACTCCCGATAATCACCGGAACAATTCGAATTACATCCCCGGTAACAGGAAACCCTAAATTATCTTCGCCTATATTTTTATTTCCGCAAAAGATAGCATAGGTTAAGCCGCGTTGCTTACTGGTGTTCATGAACTGTTCAAAACCATTGATGGTCGCAGCTAAGGCTCTACATGCTTCATGAGTAGTGCTGATTAATCGATGATGAGTTTTACCAAATGTTTTACCAAGAACTCCGCTGAGTTCAATTTGCATCATGACTTCTTGCATGTTTTCTCCAGGCAATAAAAAACCCCGCCGTAGCGAGGTTTATTAGTAGCTCTTAAAGCCCAGCCTTTTTCCTTGCATCTTCAAGATAATTCTCTTTCGACTGGTCTTTATTATTTATATCGAAGTTTGGATCTAATATTTTCGATAATTTCTGGTCAATGGATTCAAGTAATTCAACCTGTCTGTTCGCTCTGACACTTGCACGATTGATGAAGAACCAGAGAAGTAAACCGATGAAAATACCTATAAAGACCCAACCAAAACCAACTGTATACATATCGTTCTCCTTGCTGTGTACGGAACGATATTAACAGTAACGGTCTGTTAAATAAAATTATGATACCTAAGAATCTTCATCGTCCGTTCCTGCCAGTAGCCACCATACGGCACGCGCTGACTCAGGTGTCCATAAAGATGGTGCAGCAGCATATTACCCTCCAGCAGAATTCCCGCGTGATTCCACTTATCAGCCTGGACCTGCATGATCACCATATCGCCGGGTTTCGGTGGCCCGTCGAATTCACGGAAACCGCATTCATACCAGCAATCCTGGTAAAAGTTGTCCGGATAGTCGTTTTCCCACCAGGGATAATCGACCCGGTAATCTTTCAACTCGATACCGTGGTTCTGCCTGAAATAGCTCATAACCAGCCCCCAGCAGTCGAAATGACCAAGCACGAACGGACGCTCAAGTAGTGGTAGTTCTCCACGCGGCTGAATGGTGCGCAAGTCTCCTTCCGGCCAGCTGACAATGTGCCAAGGCAGCAACGTGGCATCACATTGCGCTTTGTCCAGTTCGCTCGGTTGCGTCGTGGCGTCAGGGTGACTGTGAACGATAGCGATCACCGTTCCCCAGTCCTCTGCTGCAGCATAATCTTGCGGTGAAAGGTGAAAGTGTTCAGTCGGTTCTGATGACAGGTTGCGACAGGGGAAATATTTCTCGACCCGGCTTTTCTGCGCCACCACGCCGCAGCACTCGCGAGGATATTCCGCTGCGGCGTGCGCCATGATCGCATCAATTGTTTTCTGACGCATATCAGCTCCTGATTAATGACGTTCCGGGGAAGCCTCCGAATGGAAGCTCATTACCTTCACCATGACGCAGTTTGCAGGCAGAAAGTGTTCCGTTGCATTCATCCAGTGAAGGGTCGCTCACCGGATTATTGTTTTTGTCAAAATAGCGAGTACCCGCATAGTCGCAGCCATCGCCGGTGCGGTATTTATTGCGAATACACCAGGTGCAAAGCGAATGAAGTTGCCGCGTGGGGATCATAAGCCCCTGCAAATCCATAGGGCTGGAAAGCGTGAACTCAACCACCTCATTCGTTTCAGTAGCTTTAGCATCGATATAAAAGACCTTCAGTTTTTCCTGTGTCGGATCAGCTGAGGGATTACCTTCCGGATAGTTTCTGGCATCCAGATACTGCGCCAGCGTGTCGTGGATACTGACTTTTGCCTGTAGCATGTCATCGTATGCCAGGCAAAGCGCAGTGATAGAGCTGTCAAGATTAGCCACCGATAATTTTGGCTGCGCGCTGCTTCCACTGGTAGATGCTTCAATCCCCTCAATCTGGCATGGCCAGGCTTTGTACTCCTCACCCTGCCACCAGATTGATTTTGCAGGCAGTTTATTTTCATCACCGCCAGCTGCGAGAATTTCAGCTTCAGTATGCGCGAGACTGTAACTGTGAAATCGCAGCACTTCACCGGTACCAAATGCCGTGCCATCCACGGCGAAAAGCCTGACCACATCGCCAGGTTCAAGCTTCTGAAAATCTGCGGAAAGACTCATGGTCGGAATGCCTGTATAAATGTTACTTCAAGATTAAATTTTCCCGCCCCCAGCCCGGTGGGTTTATACGTTTCACAACGATACATACCCAAAGGCTCAAGCGGGGGCTTCCACTGAAAGGCTTTCGTTCCTTTATGCCTGTCGAGGAAGTTTCTGATGGCTAAAATGTAGGCTTCATTACCAGTGAAATTGAGCGTCCATTGCTGGCTTTTGGGGTTTAATCCATCCCCGGAAACCTGCTCATATCCATCGCCAAACTTCGCTTTCCTGACGCGGAAATTTGTATCAGCCTCAGCGTTAATCCGTGGGCACCAGGTGAAAGTTTCGATAGCCATTGTTAGCGGCCTCCTCGTGTCGCATTCCAGATATCACCGCCGGGGCGGATATCACGCATGAGATTCTGTTTGTACCGCTGATCCACAAACTTGCCGATCTCCGCACCGAATTGCTCCAGGCCCGCTGAGGTTTGGGTTGACGTGTTGCCGTTCCCATCGATGTTGATATAGACCTGAGGGGCGGAAGAAGTCGCCTGGCCGCCACCGCCGCCGACAGCACGGACACCGAGAGAACCATCCGGCGCGCGGGTCAGCGGCATGATTGCCTCCGGCCCAGCTTCACCCATGATTCCGGCCCCGCCTTTTGCGAAAGCAAACATGGTAGGGTTTCTGACGATCCCATTACTGAAAGCACTCAGGGATGGTGAGTCGTAAACGCCACCTTTAGCGTTAAACTGGAAGTTAGTGCCATAGTTAGAAACCGCAGTGCCCGTACTGGCCGCTGCGCCTGCTGCTCCGCCGCCGAAATAGCTGGCAACTCCGCCAACCAGTGAACCAAGAATGCCAGAGCCTGAAGAACCGCCACCCATAGCGCTGACGACCGCCATCTGCAGGGCCACCTTTTCGATGATCTGCAGCACGGAGACGCCCCAGGCTTTCCAGCTGACTTTATTACCTTCGAGCATTGAGGTGACGTTACCAAACGCGCTGTCGAGTGTGGTTTTCACCCCGTCAGAAACCGTACCGGATACGTTACTGATTTCATCGAACCAGTTGGCATAGCCGCGTGATACTCCTGACATCCAATCCGCTTCAGCTGCGGCTATAGCCTTGTATTTCTTATCCAGAGCATCAAGGGCAGCGGCGCGCTGTGCTATGGCTTCGGTGCCGCCGTCCGTTTTAGCAAAAACGCGGTCAATCTGTTGCATCTCGTCGAACCGGCTGCGCTGGCGATCACTCATGCCTGCGGTTTCAGTCGTCAGGGTTGCTTCATCCCTGAACTTTCTGGCCGCTTCAGTCAAATCCTTCAGGGCATCGGCCTGCTCACGCTGTTTGCGGACGTTTTCATCAGCCAGTTGATTCCACTTTGCCAGCTCTGCTGATGACGCCTGAATCGCGCGTCGTTGTTCATCAGTCCATTTAGTACCGGCCTGATGCGAAGCGGCATAAAGCTCTGAGGCTTTTTCACCCTCAGTTGCCCGTACTCGCTGCACATCAATAGCAACGCTGAGGTCTGCCATCTTGCGGGAATACTGTTCGGCAGTGCTTGCAGCTTCGCGCTCGGCTTTACTCTGCGCATTCGATGCAGCGGTAGAGGTTTTTTTTGCCTCAGATGCTGCTGCATCCTTTTTGGCAGCCTGATCCTTGTTGTAGATGTACTTGGTATAAAGCGCTCCAGTCAGCTTCAGATCTTCAGCTTCGTAGACGTGCTGCTGATGGAGTTTCTCTAAACCACTTAAGCTGGCCAACTCATTATCGCGGCGTGAGCGCTCCAGTGCGGTTTGCTGCTGAGGTGTTGCGTTCGCCAATGAAACAACAGGACCGGCATACTGTGGAGGCTTCGCGCCTGCGGTCGCTGACATTGAGCGGTTAAGCAGGTCATACGCACCTTTCAAAATTGAGACGGCACCTGCCTGTTCGATAGCCTTTTGCGTTGCCATGTCGCTGGCTTCGTTCACCAACTTCTGTGTTTGTTCAACCTTTGAGGCAGCCTGTTCACGCTGATACTCAAGCTGGTTCAGCTTATCAGTTAACTCAACATTTTTTGCCGTGATGTCGGCCTGATCCATGAAGGTATTAATCAGGGTCAACGTTGGGTGACGATTGTAATCCTGCTGGATTTGGTCAACCGCTTTCAGGCTATCCTTTACTTTTGCAATCTGAGAATCGAGATCAGCTAAATCCTGCTTTTGAGCCTGTAGTGATGTACGGGCATCAGCGGCTGTCGAGCGAAGCCCCAGCACTGACATTTGCTGTAGTTTGGTGTTTATCTCGTCGAGATTGTTGGCAAAGCCCACTGCTTCACGGTGAACCTGCTGGGTGTGCTGATACAGGCCATACATGGCCGCACCGGCACCAATAATAACGCCAGGCCAGCCGCCAAGAATACCCAGCACTCCACTACCAAGACGTGACATAACCGAAGCTGTACTGGTGAGGTTATTAACTGCTGATGACCTGCCAGCAAGGGCGGTATTCAGCGAAGCCTGCGCTGCTGCCAGATTACGCTCTGCCAAAATTTGTGCTTCAAGACTGGTTGCTGCCGCCCGCGCCTGCTGAGCTCGGTAAACTGCCTGACGTCCAGCAGCAACACTAACCTGCGCGCCTCGAACCTGAGCCTGTGCCAGGGCCACTTCTGCAGATGTATTCGCAATTACTGCGCGCGTTGACAGGCCAATGCTGCCTACCATATTGCCAAAGTAACGGGCAAGACCAACACCTACAAGAAGCCCAGCCGTATTTGCCACATCATCTATATTGTTCGCCAGACCATCCAGTACACCGGAAAGCGCGGAAGATGCACCAACAGCATCATTCGCCCCACCAACCCAGGCAAGAAAGGCGTTTTGTACTTTTTGCGACGAACCACTTATTGAGGCCGGAAGGGTGTCGAATTCTTTGCGGAGAATTTCAACATTAGTCAGTAGTGGGATGATCTTATCTGTGGTCAGTTCTCCGTTGTTTGCCATATTTCGCAAACCGCCGACAGTCGTACCAAGACCATCAGCAAGAAGTTTGGCCAGTCTTCCGCCACTTTCCATAATGGCGTTAAACTCCTCCCCTCGCAGCACACCAGAACCAAGAGCCTGACTAAGCTGAGTAATAACAGAGCTGGCCTCCTCAGTGCTGGCTCCAGATAACTTCAGTGAAGTTGCAACAGTTTCCGTCACCTTTGCTACGTCTGATGAAGCATAACCGGCATCCCGGAGCGACTGAGCGATACGGCTGTAAAGGTTACTGTTCGCTTCAAGCGATGTCCCGGTGCGCTGGCTGAGCTGCATCAAAACCCGCTGTGACTCAGCGTAATCCTCACTAGAAGAGGACGCCAGACGAAGGCGACCATTCAACTGATTCCATGTATCCGCATAAGCAATGAGTTGATGCGTTGCAAAAACACCCGCCCAAGTTCCGATCAGACCAGCAGCAGACGACTTAACTGTTGCAAGTTGAGAGTTCAGATCCGCAAGGGAGCGCTGAGTTTCGCGCGTGGCCGCTGCGGCCTTTTTCCCGCCCTGCTCCATAGTGCGGTAGTAATCCGTTCCCATCCTGGATGCCCGACTGATCTCTGACTGGAAAGAAGAAGAGTTCGCGGAAATTTTGATTATCAGCTCGCGCAGCGTTGCCATATTTCACCCATAAAAAAGCCCGCAGCCGCGGGCGTCAAAGACTGGAAATCCATTCTTCAAGCTCAGAAACTTCAGAGCCTTCCTCCTGCTCTCCCCACTTCAGCATCACGTCAGGAATAGTGAATTTCCCACCCTGAGAATTAAGCATCGCAACGGATATTTGCGCCGCCTGGATATCCGTTCTCCAGTCGCCAATAGGGCTGATGCGGTCAAACTCTATCCACATTTTGAGTTCGCTGGCTGTAATGGTCTGGCGCAGCTCATGAAGCGTGCGCCCCANCCGGAGCGCAAGCGACATCAGGAAGAAGGTCAGCGGCTGCTTTACGGCTTTCCCGCTTCTTCCTGGCTCATCCCAAGCCCGAGCGCCTGGCCAAGCAGGCGTGTATGAACTGGCCCGTAAATTTTAGAAACCTGTTCCAGATCGTCGTCAGTGAAAACCCGCTCTCCGTTCTCATCTAATAGAACGTCAATAAACAGGACGACATCAGCTTCTTTGTTTCGCAAAAACTTCTGCGATTCGGTCAGTTGAGGTGGTTCTTCCCCTTCGGGGATCTGAGGGTTCACGATTTCCCGAAATTTTACCCAGGCATCGCCAGATGGTTCGCGTAGTGTGACTTTCACACCATCCCATTCGGGAACCGAAACGCCAGGTTTTGTTCTGTAGGCTTTCGATGCAGTAAGCGCCATGTTGCGGAGTGAGTTCAGTGATGTCCTTTGATCCATTTCAATCTTCTCTTATTACTGGGGGAAATAAAAAAGCGGCCGAAGCCGCTCAGGAGCCAGACGCAGAAATACGTTTTGGTTTGCCACGGACCCTCAGCGAATAGGTAGCACCGACAACTGAAGAAGTTGAAGCCGACCATGAGCTCTGGCGAACTTCTACCAGCACATAAAAACCGTTGCCTGATGGGAACTTGACACGAAGGGCCCGAAGTTCGTCATTTTCATAAGCGGTCTGAAGTGCTTCCTGCGCCTCTTCATCACCAACCCAGTTACGATTAATGCTCATTTCAGCAGGGGCGGCAAGTCCGTTGGTTTGCTCCTGCTCAAGCGAGCACAGTGTGGTAACGTCGATATCGCCTTTCTGACCACCGGTATAGGTGATTTCCTTCGTTGCACAAGCTGCTTCCAGCCATGTAACACCGGCTGCCGGGAAAGTAGCGGAATTGAAATCTTCGGCAGAGACTGGCGCGGCGGAGACGGCAAATGTCATCCCCTTAGTGACTTCATACTTACTGGTCATGATTTCTCCAGATAAAAAAAGACCGCATAAGCGGCCTGATGTTGGTGGTGGGATTAAACGGTAACCTGAAATTCCAGTGTTGCCCGGTGGTAGCGAAGCTCCGGCTCATATCCAGGCGTTCTGATTACACTTTCTGGCTTAAGAATCTTAATGGCCTCAAGCGCCATATCCCGTATTTCTCGTGCTTCCTTCACCTTGCTGGAGTACACGTCAACCTGAACAGAGATACCTGATTCTGCCTGACCACACAGAACGTCAGCAGAAACATCAGAGATAATGGAAAAAATAACCCAGGGTGGTGAAATTGACGGCTTACCGTCTTTGCCGAGCGGCGCGACATAGGGATAAACCTGCCCACCAGCAAGCGTTGCAAGTAATGGATAGAGATCATCTTCCGTCATTTGCTTAATGCCTCATCAATAGCCTGATTCATTCGCTTCATAGCCACTTCCGTTGCTTGCTCCTGCCGAACATCAAAGGCAGGTCTGATAAAAGGATGTGGTGGCATGTTTGCAGTGCCCATCTCCACAAAACGCCAGTAAAAGGCATTGCGCGGGTTGTTGGCCTTCATTGTATTGTCGCTGTTACCCGTATTGGGATTAACACCACGAATGTGAACGCCAGAAGAAATATCGCCTCGTCGTCGGCTCTTCTGGGTAACCACAACCACATTTTTTTTCAGTTTACCTGTGCGTACCGGCGCTCTGGCGATCACCTCTTCCTTCAGTACTTCTGCACCAGCTCTGGTTGCATCACGAAGGACTTTATTATTTTCTGCTCGGCTAAGAGCCTCCAGGTCTTTGGCTATCTCATTAAGACCGGAAAAATCGAGATTAATGCCGATCACTTTTCCACCCCCAACTTACAGAGAACCTCAAGCAGAACACCTTTAGCATCAGGTATCGGTGGCCCAACTACATTCAGGGTTAACCCTTTAAACGGTCCCGTCTTCACCAGAATGCGGGATGCTGCCGATACATCACGGCGATACCGCATCCAGACCCGCACCGTCGCCTCCGCTGTTTCAGCACCAGCAGCCACCAGCTCACGCCCACTTATACCTTTAACTTCGGCTCGGGAGTCCGCTCCGTCTACCCATTCCTCTACCGGTTGCCCGGAAGAATCCCGCGTTGTCGTGAAGTTCTGGATGGTAATGAGATGCCGTAGTCTTCCAGCCTGCATATCCCCTCCTACGTACCAGGCCTTATCCGGTATGGCTTGAGAATTGCCTCAATCCCGAATGGCAATGTGGTTGTGATATTCCCGATATTTACTGGCTCACGGTTTTCATACCAATGCGAAACCAGAAGCATTAAAGCCAATATCATCAGTTACCAGCAAACCAATCAGGGTCTTCTGCGGGCACTTCATTCTCATAGAGGCGGCGATTAACAATGATTTCGGAATGCTTCCCTGAGGCTTTGAGGTAAAGGGATAGCATCTGATCTTCAGTCGAATCATCGCTATCAATTCGACACTGAAGCCTGAGTTCTGGAACAGTTGGAAAACATGCTTTGCTCCATACAAAAAACCCGCTAACAGCGGGTTTATTTTTTGATTTCTGTGGAGCTGGCTGCTCTGGCTGCTCTGGCTGCTCTGGCTGCTCTGGCTGCTCTGGCTGCTCTGCTGCTCTGGCCTGCTCTGGCTGCTCTGGCTGCTCTGGCTGCTCTGGCTGCTCTGGCTGCTCTGGCTGCTCTGGCTGGCTCTGGCTGCTGATCAGCATCAGGTTTTTTTTCACCACCTTCAACTGTATCAATGACGCCCAGCTCTTCCGCAATAACTAAAAAGCGATCTGGCAACTCGCCATCCTGATAAGAACCAGCAGCAACAACTTCCACGCGACAGCCATCAGGGGACCACTTCACATTCTTTTTAAGTATTAACATAACTTAATCCTGTAAAAATGGGGGCTGTCGCCCCCGTGATTAATTAAGCTCCGGAACCAATCTGGAGCAATTTAATCGCCTGGGAATCAGCCAGCATCCCACCAGTGCGCTTGGTAGTGTAAAAGCCGACAAATGGCTTATTGGTGTACGGGTCGCGGAGAATGCGCGTGCCAATACGATCAACAATGGTATAACCACGTTTGAAGTTACCGAATGCAATTGCTTTAGCATCGGCCGCAATGTCAGGCATTTGTTCGTTCTCAGCCACGCCATACCCGACCAGAGTCGAAGGCTGACCAAGCTCAAGACCTGGACGCCACAGATAGTTGCCTTCAGAATCTTTCAGGATTCGAGCAGCGAACAGACTGCTGTTGTTCATCATGAACTTAGCGCCGTTACGGTGTACTTTTCGCAGGGTGTAAACCAGCTTGATGATCGCATCAGCAGTCAAACCAGCGGTAGCGCCTGAGAGAATGTGCTGAAGAGTGCCGAACGCGCGGGTTTTATCATCATCCAGTGATGATGCATAGGCCAGAAAACCTTTTGGTTTCTTGTTCCCGTTACCGCTGGTGAAGGCGATCTCTTCCTGCTCTGCAAACTCAATCGCCAGTTCGCTGTTGATCCAGTCTTCAACATTGAAGAATGCGTCATCCAGCATCGTTTGAGTGGCTTGCGGGTTGCCGTAGATTTCCCCCATAAAAGGCTCAATCTGACCGAGTTTGGAGGCATTAGTCGCAGGGCGCGCATCAGTTTCACCTACCCAACCTGAAGCGGACCCACCGAGGTTAACCAGTTTTTTATAGTTTGCGCCGCCGACTGTGATAGTCGTCGCTTCCTGGCGCATAACCACTTCGTCTTTCAGAAGATCAAGAATGGCGCGGTCAAGCTCTTCCGGAACAGCGAAACCGCCGTCTTCATCAACACCTACCTGCAAGGCTTTACGTTCCAGGTCGCGAAGTCCATCATCCTTACCCTTGCGCATAAAGTCGATGAAAGCGGTTTTGTGCTCGCTTGCGGCCTTGCTTTGAGTGCCACCAGCGGGACGTTTAAGCTGTTTAAGCTCATCTTCCAGCGCGGTTTTAAGCTGATCAAGCTCGGTCAGCTTGCCGTTAAGTGTTTCAACTTCTCCGGCCAGCTTGCCTTTTTCAGATTCGATAGCGTCAATGCGCTTATCATTTTTCGCTTTAAAATCATCGAATTTTTGCTGCAAATCCTGCGCGACCTGCTCAACGTCTTTAATTTCGACTGTCATAATTCAACTCCTGATTAAAATTTGATGTTTTTCAGTGCATCCAGTGCGCTCACCACGTCACCAGCATCACGCTGGGATAGTGAGCCATAGCCCCCGGCCATGAATGCTTTGGCCTGGGTGCGTGAGAGCCCAACATCGCGCAGGACTCGTTCAATACATTTCTGTGACGGTGTTTCACCACGAGCAACAGCGCTTTTAACATCACTGATACGCGCTTCATCATTGGACGGGAATGTCACCGGACTGACTTCCCAGAGGTCGATCTCCTTAAGAAGAAAAACTTCTTTCGTTCTGTCGTATTCCCAGTCTTTCAGCATGTAGCCAATAGAAAGGCCGGTTAAAGAACCGGCCTTCATGTGGGCATGTGCTCGCTTTGCGAGAGGATCGTCGTCAATCAACAATCGGCCTTTGACATATAAGCCGACCTCATCCTCTTTCATTTCGGTATACACCCCGATGGGTTCATCCATCTGATGCTGCCAGAGCATGGCCGGAAGCGAGTTTTTTTCCTGCCATGACTGAAGTGATTTACTGAATGCGCCGGGAACAACCACATCGTCGAAGCTGTCCTTGACACCAAAAACTGAGCCATAGCCTTCAAACTCCCCGCTGTCACTGACAGACTTAAGCTTCAGCGGAATATCCAGCCGCTGTTTAGTCATCGGCATCATATATTTCCTCGGTTGTTTTGTTCTTGCTGTTGTCCGACGGCTTCGTTGTCATGTTCATCGGAGTAAGGTAAACATCACCGCCAGAGCGTGGGTTGAGTTCTTCCAGTTCTCGGCAATCATTTGGTGAGTAGATGCCCCAGTTAATTCCCGTGGCATATGACTCAAATCGTGACTTCATATCGCCACGCAGCAGAGCACCTGCATTAAATTTTGCATAATAGGTACCCTGCTTTGAATCTTTCACCAGACCTATGTTGATTCGCTGCTCAATGCGGGTCATGTACGGCACGAGGGAATAGTTGATAAACCCAATGCCCAGGTTTTCTATATTGCTGAAGGTGGCGCGATCGGTGTTCTGCACCATATGCATCGGTACCCTGAATAAACGGCAGATCTCCTCCAACTGAAATTTTCTGGTCTCAAGAAACTGGCTATCTTCCGAATTGAGCGCCATCGACTTCCAGTCGAGCCCCATTTCAAGAATCATCGGGCGGTGAGCATTACTTAGCCCAAGATGGCGATCCTCAAAATCTTTCTTCAGCCTTGCATACGCTGCATCTGTCAGCGTTTGTTCCGTGCGCAAAACACCAGAGGTAACGGCTCCGTTTGAGAATAACCGTGCACCGTGCTCCTCCGTTGCCATTCCCAGAGAGATTGCTTCTCTTGCGTATGCAATTGGGTTCAGGCCTACCAGCCCGTCAAAGGTCAGTGTCCTGACGTGCCAGATATCATCCTGCCCCAGTACATCTGTCGAACCATCAGGAAACGTCACCTGGTATACAGGTTGCCACTGACTGTTAAGCTTCGGTTCAACGCACCCAGGATCAATCGGAAGAAGTTCAACTACCTCACCAAGCGCCTTTACCTTATAGGCGTAAAAATTACCGCGAAGGCAAAGGCAGACAACGACCAGTTCCCAGAACTCCTGGGGGGTCATGTAGTCATTTGGCTTCATCGTCAGTAATTTGTGCAGCCTCTCAGAAGTCGCTTTTTGCTTACTGTTCCCGGTGACCTTGTAAAGGTTACAGGGAAGCATGCCCATCGACTCAGCCAGAACCCGGATGCAACCAAACACTGCTGTAAGCCGCATGGCTTTCTGGCTACTGACGCGTTTACCTGTGTAGGTGTCGTAAGTCATCCCAACGGCTTCTGCAAGTTCTGCTGGCGTAGTAACGGATGCGGTACTTTTCGTAAACATTCCAGGGAAAAACATCAGTCAGTTCCCCCTGGCTCAGTTTTCCGGTTACCGGAAAGAGAGTGAGATACCAGCCATGACCAGAGCAGACACAGAATTCCGCCAGTGATATAGCCTGCAGGATGGTAAATTACCCAGGCACCGAACGAGAGCAAAATAGCCCCCAGCACACCAACGAGTGGTGCGAGTATCATCAGGATCATAATTGCCTCTTACAGTGAGCGCACACCGTAGCTTTCGAGATGATTTGAAAGGGTGTCTTCCTTTTCAAATAACATTGCTCGTCCAATTGCCATAATTAGCGCAACAGCCCCATCAATTTTATTTTCGTTCTGCTCTTTAATCGGCCGAACAACATCATCATTCCCCGGCAGGTGCTTACCAACCACGTTTGAAATACACCAGGTCATTATCGGATTACCATCATGATGGAATCGCCCTGACTCTACAGCAGCCTCAAGCTCTTTCATCGGGTCTGACATGTTGGTGTAGTTCTGAATAATGGTTATCGGATTAAGCTGTTCGTCAGCAAGTTGATGAGAAAGATTTGTTGCGCCATGTGGGTCAATCGGACTCTGTTCAACAGGCGTTTGCTGATTGTCACGCTTGGCATCTTCCAGTATTACGCGGTAATCGATCTCCGCGCCTTCGGTGACGGTGATATACCCGGCATCCACCCATTTACGATATCGTTCAGCAGTACGATGATCATCAACATCATTGCTGTAAACTGTGTCATAAGGGACATAAAACCGTGGAGATATACAGTAATAATGCCGCTTACCTTCTATTTCTCGGGTAAATAACCTAACCTTAGAGTTCATATCCAGCTTGCGAGCTAGGTCGAAAGACAGAATACAGGGCTGACCTTCAAACTGCTCAATAGTGAGTGTCTGATCTTCACAGTTTCGCCAGCTTAATAGGTTGAAATAAGCAGCGCGTGCAGCAACCCAGATATTCAGGTGTTTCGTTTTGAATATACCGGCCATTCTGGGATTATTTTTAGCCCTGTTTTGCTGGCTCAAAAGGAAATCAGCATATACAGATACCCCCATATTGGGGTTTGCCTTGTGAAGAACTGCAGGATCAGTCCAGTCATCACCGTCATCAACAGTGTAAATAACACCAAAAAGTTCATCATTCGGCACCGTTCCGTTAAGCATTTCGATAACTTCACGACGTTTATCGTAGCAAGGGCCTTCAATGTTATAACCCGCAGTTGTTATAGCCCACATCACTGGCTGCCTGCGGGCACCCATGCCGGTGATCATTGTTGTATAAAGCGCATCACTTTCATGCTCATGGTACTCATCAACGATCGCACAGTGCGGTGACTGACCGTCGCCAGGATTGCCTATCAACGGTTCAAATCTGGCCCCATCTTCAGGGCGACTGAGGTTCTTAGCATTAACCTCGATCCCGAATGCTTCAGTTAACAGTGGAGTTCGCTTGCACATTAGTCTTGCAGGGCGAAAGACTTCCCATGCTTGCTTTTCAGTGGTTGCACCTGAATACACCTCAGCACCAAATTCACCATCACAGGTGAAACAAAAAAGCGCCACACCGGCACTTATTGCTGACTTACCGTTTTTGCGGGGGATTTCAGTATAAACCTCCCTAAAGCGACGTAGCCTGGTACCTTTATGAACCCACCCAAAGGAGCAGCAAACAATAAAAAGCTGCCACGGTTCCAGCGTGATCGGCATCCGTTTGAATGCCCACTCTCCCTTGGTATGTGGGAGGAGTTGGATAAACCGTGCGGCTCGTTCGGCAAAATCTTTATCAAAGCGGTATCGAAATTTCTTTCCCTGCGATTTTGACAAATCGTCGATGTGTCGCTGGCAGGCATCAATAACATACTGGCATGCCGGAATCTTTCCGGCGACAACATGCCTTGCATACTGATTTGCGGCGTTAACGTTAGGATAGGATTTTCGGCTCATGGCGTGATCATCTTCAGGAATGGGTTTTCGTTTTTCTTCTTCCCGGCCAGACCAACAAGGCGCTGGCGACTGCTGGGGTCAAGTCCCAGCATTGAACCAGTAGAACTCATTTCCGATTCCTGTTCTTTTTTAGCCGTGAGTTCAGGGTTCTTAATTTTCCCACCCATCGCGCCAGTGATGGAAAGCCCATCAACTGCAATATTCTTTACTGCCCTTCGCCAGAATTCATAGGCAATGCACCAGCGTTCCAGCACAGCAAGATCGGTAACGCAAAGTAAGCCCTGACCGCATAATTCTTTAGTCGTCAGCTCCCACATGATGGACGCTAACGGAAGCTCCTCTTCGGTAAACCAGTCAGGTGGTTCAACTCCCTTGATGGGTGTGAATACTGGTTCTTCTTTATTCAGGGCTCGCTTGCCGGGGTTCCCGGCCAACTCCTTGCGTGCCGTTGGCTTGGGTCGACGCCCGGAACGCCCCGCCGTTCCAGCCATAAGCGATACTCCTGGTTAAATTTCATTTTTCGCNGGTATAAAAAANNGACTGAGGCGGCGGTCCTTTGGGCAGCAGGCTACAGTGGCGGCAGGTTGCAGGGATTTAATCCCCCCCTCCATAAATGATAATTGATATCATTTGAATGCAAATAGTTGCATTTGCAATCATTTATGACGTAATGGTAATCAGTATCATTTGATGCGTTCGCGACCTGTCTTGGTGCGATGGCAGGGCCAGCAGAGGCTTTCGAGGTTAGAGTCATCATCAGTGCCGCCGTGTGCCTTCGCCTTGATATGGTCAACCGTCTTTGCAGGTGCCACGAGATTATTACGCAAGCAGTTCTGACAGATGTGTTTATCACGTGACAATATACGTGCGCGGATGATGTCCCACTTACTGCCATACCCTCGCTCATGACGGCTCTTACCCTGCTGGTGCTGTTGCCAGCCTTCATTACGGTGCTTCTCACAATAACCAGAGCGGTCAGTGGTTGTGCCTGGGCAGCCACGCTTCCTACACGCACGAGGAATTAGCGCAGGCATAGTTAATCTTCCAACTGCAGAACACCGTGCTCTTCTGAGCCAGAGTAGGCAACCAATCCTGTGTATTCCGGCACAACCTCACCACCTTCATCTTCAAATGCTGGGATTGTGGTATGGGTGATCGTATACGAAGCCTGACCTTCTGATTCGGCAAACTCAGCGAGCGCTTTGATCTGTTCAGCTGTTAGTACTAATAAAGTCATTGTTTTTCCTCAATCAAGATAGAAATCGTCATTCAGACGACGACGGATCGCGCTGCTGGCGTTGTGTGGACAGGCGTTAGAATTGTGACCAGTTGCGCCGCAGTAGCTACAGCGCAGATTTACCCGGCGAGCGCTGCCACTCCATGTATGGGGGCAATTATCACGGGTATGTAAACCAGAACCGCAGAAAGAACATCGCGTGTAACTCATAGGCTCACCTTCTGGCAGTTCGCATGCCACGCTTTGTTATGCGTCAGGATGTCTTTCTTCGTCTGGCGGTCCATAACATCGATGTCGTGATCAGTAAGGTATATTGGCCTTACCCAGTCACAGGCGGTATCAACTACCACTGGGGCGCTCCCACGAGTCACGCAGCTCGCGATCAACATCGTCATCAGGCATATGGTTAACAGTCTGCTGTACATTGCTGGCCTCTTTCGTTGCTTCTACCCGGCGTTCGGCTACTGCTTCAGTAGCAGCGGCCTTGTCTTCAGTGCGCTGCTGGTCTGCTTTCGCTTCAGCTTTGCTTATGCCGCGTGAATGACCTAACCCGAATGCGCCAGCGATAGCAGCAATCACTGCGGCAGCCAGCCCAATAATCATTTCAAGTCCCATAGACTCCTCACACCAGTGCGGCTTTTGCTTTGGCGTAACGTTCACGGCGGTCTTTAATACCGTTTTGTCCACCATTGATGATCTGCGTGACGCGTTCGACATCCCCCGAATACAGGAGACAACCACTCAGCGTGAAATACCATGCTGCAGAGCGGGCCGTGTGTTGCTCCTGCGCTAACAGTTCCGGTGTACTGACAAGGTCAAGCTTCAGCGCTGTACCGCATTTGGTGTAGTTCTCACGACCAGTGATTTGCAGCAGGCCACGACCACGATATTTCCAGCCATCACCCTGGCTGTTATTACCCATGCGGTCACCGTAAACCAGATTGGCTATTTGCGGCTGATGGGCGACCTGCTTACCATCCACACGCCCCAGCATTTCACACTGATACGGCGTCAAGCGTTTACCAAAGGTTTTCTTCAGCCCGTCTACCGAGTAGTTGAAGTTCTCTACCAACGAGGTAAAGCCAGCAGACTCATGCCCTACCTGTGCAATGAACATGGCCTGATCGTTAACCGCTGTGATACCGAACTCCTTCATTGCGGCATCCAGATGTGAAAACCAGCGCGCAGCTAACCCGGCGCTTACATCAGCCGCCTTTTGAAATTGTGTTTGGTTCATTAGTGCCTCAGTACATCAACCAGACGCGCTACGTTTCCCCGAGCCCAGAGAACGGCAGCGCAAATAAGGATGTTCGCCAGTACTACAACCCAGTGTGATTCGTGATACAGGCCGAACAGGTAACGGAAAGGAACGCTGGCGTAAACCAGCACCGTGAAGTAAGCCATCAGCGATATTAGCGGGCGGTGTCTCGCCCCACCGCGCTGGTAGAGCATCAGGGCAATAACGATGATCCCGCAGATGATGGCATTGAACGTTGCACTCGGATCACTTGTTACCATTGCTTGTCCCTCCTCCACGTAAGCGTGAAAGCATTCCAAACAGGCTACCCAAATCCTGACTGTTGAAGAACGTCAGCAGCTTAATCGCTACTGCGGCTACGATTACCGCACCAAGCGCATCAAGCGGCCTGTCGCTATACCCCGTCCATTTGGAGAAGTAAGAACCGAGTAGAGGCGCGCCAATTACGCCGAAGATGAATGATGTGATGAAGTAGCCCACCAGCTTCAGGCGGCTGATGTTAACCGCCGTAGCGACGTAGAACACCGCGCCAGCAAAAGCACCAAAAACCACACCGTAATCAATGCCGGTTGCCAGGCCAAACATACTGGCCCCCATCAGACCACTAGCAGCTACCGTAGTGCCAGAAACAGGATCGGACATTTAGCCCCCTCTTTTGCCGTGAGTCCTCTCAGAACGAGGGGAAACAAAAAAAGGCCGCCAATAGGCAGCCCTTAGAAACAACAAAACCCCGCCGTAGCGAGGTTTTTTATATTTTCTTTCTAACCGTGAACATACAATGCCCATCGTTAGTGTCAAATTACATCAAAAACGGCAACATTGCAAGTAACGTGACGTTAAATTACGCGATNTCCGTCAAANTTTCGNTTCTGGTAACTTTTTTCAATTGTGTATTCGAATANCTTTCTTCCTGGAAGCAGCGCGAAACGAGCTTCTCATANAATGGTTTCCAGCTATAGCGCCAGGTGCGATCAGGAAGGCTTGNGAGTTCTGAGAATATACCCCGGTAAGCAACAGAGGATTTTGGNCTGCTGTAACCGCGACCTTCACAACGCTTGCATTCCTTATAAACTGGCACACCCTGAAGATCAGTTGCTTTGCGGTCCAGTGTTTTCCCGGTCCCTCCACACTGGCAACGCTTACTNAGCTTTCCAGTGCCGTGGCATTTACCACAGAGTGATTGCTCAACATTCTTAACTTCCCGCTTCTTTTCGAAANCTGATGGGGACTGCCTNAGGTCNTTAGCCCATTGAGGAAGNCTCATNGTGTAATGNCTTTTCGTTACCGTNCCNACTTTTTCAATGANCCCTTTGCCATTGCATTTAGAACAATCAAATAAATCAGCAGCTGACGATGCATAGTCGTTATAGGCGAANTTAGCCAGGATGAGCATACANAGAGGGAATTTCTTACCGGAGAGACGGCGAACTGCAAAAGGCGCGGATTCTTTGGCGTATTCAGCAAGCCANCTTATCGATGNNTCTCTGTCCTGCTTACTTACCCCNGCCTTACCAAGATACATGGCAAGCCCAATACCAGCGTCTGCCTGAGTCATNCCAAGCGCCGCCATAACATCAGTTACCGTAAGTTGTTCACTGGCAGTAGCGCGAACACTATCGGAAATATGCATTCCTTTCGGGGCGAAAAATTTAACAACGTTATCAAGGTCCATGAGCGTCTCCACTTACGCCAGTACGCCGATTGCTAGCGCACGATCTAAAACCCGAAACAGCAGCGTTAACTGGTCGCCGTATTTCGCTTCAAATGCCACAGGATCAGCGTGCAACTCATCGTGATGTGCTCTGCACAGCGGCATCACAAACAAGTCGTGCGCTTTAGTACCCATTCCACCTTGCCCGTGGCCTATCAGGTGGTGGGGGTCATCTGCCGGGTTATTGCAGCAACTGCACTGCTGCGACTTAACCCAGCGGGTATACTTCTCGTTCACCAAGCGGCGGTGCTTTGGCCTAAGCATGAAAGATTCTGGTGATTCAGGATCAACCTTCACCGAGACTATCTTCTTCGCCTTCTCCTGGAGGATTTCAGTCGCGGGTAATGAAGGGACAATGTCGCTTTCCCGCATTACGGAACTGTGCTCCTCTGGCTTAATCCTGAGCGCTTTATTGGCCACTGATTCAGGAATAAGGTCAGCCAGATCGTTACGTACCATCCACCAGCAGAACTCTGGGAGAGTCAGGGTGTGGTCTGCGCCAAAGCCCAGCATAATGTTCACCCTTTCGAGTAGCCATTTTACCAGGTTATGCATGGCAATTCCTGCCAGTCTTTCAGTAGTTTGTTCACGTAATTGGTTATCACACCCCCAGCAAAGGCGAATGCTGCCGGGGGCNTGCCGCATNACGGTGAAGTCTCTTGCGTGCCAGTCTGTATGAGGCCACTGACATTCGAATTTCCTTTCCAGCCAGGCATCAAGACCACTGAGGCCACCAGCACGATTTATAACCCTCTCGTTCACGAAAATAACCTGCATACTGACATCATCTGTCAGCGGCTGGTGGGCTTCAGGAATCAGCCCAGATGGTAGATGCTGGATTGCTTCGGATGGCGTTTCAATCACCACCCGGCCACGACGAAACAACCACAGCAGTTCGTTACCTGGACGGAACAACACCACCCCAGACATTGGCGCAACTTCAGGTGTCAGTATGGCTCTCACGCAATTTGCCCCTTAGCGATATGCTCTGCCCACAGGCCGCCAATCCAGCGCACACCCTTTGCAGTGAAGCGAGACTGATTGAATGCGTAGTTGGTCTGGTTAGTGGTTCCCGTCTTAACTTCAAAGCGGCCCACTTCAATGTGTTTACTCTTCGGGGTAAGCACGCGGTTTAACCGGTACATGATGCCGTTCTCAATGAGGAACATCGCGAACTCGGGTTCTTTGGCGTTCAGGAGCTTGGCAACCTGCCTGAATGTCATCGAGCCAGTGGCTTTGACGTAGCGATCAACAAATTCAGCCTTTGGCGCGGCAATTGCCAGCTCTTCACTCAGGCGCTGCTTCTGTTCGGCAAGGTCGGCTGCGAGGCGGAGTGCTTCAGGGAGCGTTTGGGGTACCACCATCCCGGCCCCGATCTCCAGTTCCTGCCAACGGTCAACAAGACGGGCGGTAAACTCAGGACACAGCTGCGCGACAATCACGTAGCTGTCTCGCTTATTCACTTCGTAGTAGTGGTAAACCTGCTGGTTCTGTGGATGGGTGTACTGCATTGCAGCATACCCCCCTATGACTCCAGAATTCATCAGGCGCTCAATGGTCACACAGACATTGCTGTGACGTGAGTCGACCAGTTCTGCAATCTCACGGCTGGACATAGTTATCTGCTGACCCATCGCGGCGGCATGGTGCGTCGGACACATTACGGTGATATTCATCTGATTCATGCTCTTATCCACTTATCAGGCGGCTGCACCCGCCAAAGGTTCATGTTTCTTGATCGATATCTCTACGCGACCACCTGGTACTTTCGGCCCCCACTCCACCAGCATTCTCTGTACCTGGCTGTCATCCTCCCAGATGCCAGCATGAGTAAGTGCGTCAAACAGAGCCTTGTTGTAGTTGTCGATGTCGCGGCGGCGTTCATCTGGCGGATAGAGAAGGATCTCCACAGCAGCCGGAGAGGATGAGGGCTTTGGAAGACAACGCAACTGTTCGATAATCGCTGCACATGCAGCGCTCTGGTATGCCCTGCCTTTCTCGCTGATAAGATGGCGGCCTTTTAACGGCCCCTTGTTCGGGGCCCGCCAGTAGGTGTTTACGCTCGGAGGGAACGGGAGAACAAGTTTCATGACTCGACTCCATAGCGCCCATTCAGGCGTCCGATTACGCTGTTGAACATCACCAGGCTTACGCCCATCGGTTTAACCTTCTCGTGATATTCCTTCAGGATCGGCGGTACCACAACATTCCAGCTTGGCTTTGGCTTCTGCTTCATGACTTTTTTAATTGCATCATTGCATTGACGTGCAACATCACGGACAGCGTTCTCATGCTCGGTAGAGAGTTTTTTCATGCTGCGCGCTCCTGCGTATTAATAACTTGAACAACAGTGCCAGGAATCAACTCAACTGCTGGTACCTCTGCCTGGTTTCCCCAGTGATCCCAGCCTGGCGCACCACAACGGCTGAACAGTTCGATGCGCGGAACGTCACCGTAAAGCCTCTCCAGACGGAAGCGGGCCTCTGCAGGCTTCTGGCTGTGATCGCCGAGCGGGCTGTAGATAACCTGCTTGATGCTGGCGCACTGGCGTTCCAGTCCATTTCCCCTGGTGGCGATCAACAGATCTTCGGTGTTTGCTCGGGTGTAGTTCCCGCCATTCATACGGGTTTGGGTATTCAGCAGTTCGAGGAAGTCGTAAAAGTCCTCTACTCCACCAGCCTGAAGCGCTTTGTTGATGTGCTGTTCTGCCTGCGCGTTGAGCTTCACCCAGGTAAAACCCTTCATGGTTCTAACCTTAAAGCCCCATGCTTCAGCCAGTTCAATAGCCTCTCTGGTATGCTTGCCGGTGAACCACATAGCCAGAACAGCATCATCGGCAGCAAGATCCCAAACAGGAAGACGCTTCATGTCGATAAGCTTCATCGTGTCGTAGTGGTCTTCTGCTGCTCCATTGCTGGCCTTGTTGTCATAGCTCCATGCAGGATCAGCGTAAATCAGTGAATATTTCATCAGACGTTCCTCGCTCGGCCAGCCAGACACCATCCATCATTTGGAACCTTAACCTTCGGTACCATGTTCAGGCACCGCTGTCGCTCTGCCAGAATCTTCTCCCGCATACCTTCGTTCTTTGACCTGTTGAATGCGTCCATGAGTACGGTTGCAGCGCGCAGAAAAAGCCCTTTATCAAACAGATCCTGCGCCTTATCCATCATCGCAACGACAGCCGGGTTTGGTACGGTTTCCTGGTTTGGCTCAGGGATAATTTCAGATTTTTCGACCACCTCGCGCGGGATAACTGGCCCAATCGGTCCTGTTGGTGCTTTTGCGTAGTAACGGAAGTTGTGACGTTCGCCTTTGCGTTCAGCGCGATGAAGCATAACCAGGCGGCATACCGCACGCTGAACACTGTGTAATTCGTACTCCGGCAGTGCTGCGGCGATCTCTTTGTTCGTCAGTCCAGGGTTATTGGCCACGAACAGCTGAATTGTTTTCAGAAAACTCATGGTTTAGCTCCTCTGAAACCTGCTGGAATTGCTTTGTCTGGGCCACCGAAGGTGAGGGAATTTTTCTTGCGGGCTGCATCCCAGTCCTCGCGCTGTGGCCTACCCTTCGCATCCCAGCGAGTAGCAACCTGCAGGTAGCTCGGAAATTTTCCGGGGATGAACAGAGTCTTTGGACGCATGTACTGGTAATCCTTCAAGCCTTTCCAGTGCTCGTGCTTGTAGTCGACCACCAGCATGAGTTCTTCCAGGGTGAACCCTTCGCGAAGTCTTGCGCGGATGTTATCCAGAGATGCAGAGCAATTCTGGAAGCGAGAACCACTCACCAGGTTGAGATGTTTAAGCACCAGTTTTGAATTGTCTGTCAGCAAAACATCAGGATCAGGCTTCTGGTCATCACGCTTATCGTCGGGTTGCGGGGCAACCTGACAAGAAGGTTTTTTATCTGATGGATCAGTAGTTGATTTTACTGACGGATCCCCACCAGATTCTGGCGGGTGAAAACTGCCGTTATTACTGTTTTCCGACGCATCAAATTTTGACGTGTCAGATTCTGACAGGTGAGAAAGTGCGGCTTTTTGGAGCTTCGTAACATTCAGTCGGTAAATATTCGACCCGTTTCGGTTACCTTTGCGTCTGGAGGTTCGTGTCAGCCAGCCATCAGCCTCAAGCTTGGCAATAGCAGTTCTTACAGTGCTTGGTCCCGCACCAATCTGACGTGCAATAGTCTCGATAGAAGGCCAACTTACTCCTTCATCACTGCTGAAGTCTGCCAGACGCGCCATGATGGCAACGCTGGACAACTTCATGCCTGAAGAAGCACAAGCGTCCCAAACGTAACCGGTTAATTTAGTGCTCATGGTCGTCCTTTAACTCTGTAAATTTACGCTGGAATTGTTCAAGAGGGCTGAAGCACTCATGATCGTACCCTTCGCGAAGGTATATAACGCGTCGAGTCTCGGGCTCCCATCTGATGACGTGGACTGTGATTCCTCTGTGGTCTCTGAATCACCGGTCAACTTCAGCCATTCCTCACGCCCCTTCTCGTTCATCAGAGCAAAAGCCTCTACCATCGCGTTCTCAGACTGGTAGTTGTTCGCTTCAGCCTGGTCGTTTAATCTCTCCACATAGCCGAACGGGGAGTCTTTTCCCACCAGTGGAAGGCATCTGAATTGCTTCGCTGGTCTCAATCGGTTTAAACTGTTCATGCGTTAGTTTCTCCACTGAATACGACACGCCAAGACGCCCGGAGCTGCACACTCGCGGGCGTCACTTTTTTTGGCTTTTCTTACGGCTAAACAGCGCGACAATCGCGCGGATTTCTTCTTCACGCGCTGCCAGGTGACGGCGGTGATACTCATTAATTTCTTCAGCTTCATATGATTCGATTACTCCATCCTCAAGCGCTTTCTGGATAATCATGTCTACGCGTCCACGCGCAGCGGCAGTTCTCATTGCACGGGTAAACAGGTCAACGCGATCGAGGTCTTCCAGTTGCGGAACGTCCACCAGCAGAGCGCCACGACGATGGGCAAAGTAATCAGCCAGGAGTGAGGTGTTTGAAATATCCTCCATCGCTTCCAACTCGTTCACTTCAAAGAAGCGACATCCGTTCTTTTCGTACAGGTTGTTATTGAACTGAGTTACGGACATGCCAATAGCACCAGCCATAGCCTCACGGCCTCCTGGGTATGCTTTGCACATCGCTTTAACTACTTCTTTCAGACTTGCCTCTACCATGTTGATTTCCCTTTTGTAGTTACTTTCAAGCAGCTGAATCTGTAGCCTTTTGGGGACGACTGATCGCTTTGATTAATTCCTTTGAGAATTTTCCCTTGGAGGCTAAAGCGATTTTTTCCGCGTAATTGGTCTCGCCAGTAAAATCTGTACGAGGTAGGCTACCTTTTTTCATCCATTTGTAGATGGAACGAGCGCTGCATCCGCAAGCAGAAGAGATCGTAATGACACCAATCTCCTTGATGGCTTCCGTAAGAGTTGGGAGTTTTTCCTCTTGCATATGAACCTCACTTTATGAACTTAAAGTACATATTATGACGGAACTGATAGTTCACGCAAGTACACCTATTATTGAACTCATGGTTCATGAGGAAAAAGCGCGACAAGACTTCTCCAAAAGGCTAGCGCTGGCCTGTGAAAAAGCTGGTTTTCAGGTTCATGGTCGACAGGCAGAAATTGCCAAGAAAATGAAGCTAACACCTAAAGCTGTGAGCAAATGGTTTAACGGGGAAGCAATACCAAGGCGTGGAAAGTTGCAGGAATTAGCAGCTTTTCTCGGCACGTCTGCAACTTACCTGTTGGGTGACTCTTCTGAGGATGGAATTATCAAAAGACAAGCCAGCATTGCCAATGATGTTTACCGCGTCGACGTTCTTGACCTGACTGTTAGTGCAGGGCCAGGCTCGTTCATGATTTCTGAGTTTGTAGAAGTTCTGCATGCTATTGAGTTCACCACCGAGCACGCCCGATCACTATTCGGCAATCGCTCTCAGGATGATGTGAAGGTAATGACGGTGGATGGGGACAGTATGAATCCAACGATACGGTCTGGTGACCGTCTATTCTTCGACGTCTCAGTAAGAAACTTTAAGGTGGATGGCGTTTATGCGTTTGTGTTCGGCCAACACTTCCACGTAAAACGGTTGCAGATGCAGGGCTTACAGCTGGCTGTGCTATCAGATAACCCTGCATACAAAGATTGGTATGTGACTGAAGAGACACAGGATCAGCTGTATATCATGGGCAAGGCTCTGATCCACGAGTCGATAGCTTATAACAAGCTTTAATAAAACCTGAGTAGGAAGCGAATAATGAAGCAAGACTATCCGAAAATATCATTCGCCTACCCGACTTTTTTAAAGCCTGGACTTTCTGCCAACGGGCCATTCATTCCTGAGATAGGAATGCAGGTAGCCGAGCTTCCGAGCAAGCTTTCTTTCTACGTATCTGCTGGACTAATCCTTAACACTATAAGAAGTTACAGCTTCGACGTTGATGTGATATTCGATGGAATATCTTTAATACCCGATAACAGGCCAGCTGTTGATTCCAGGTTATTATCTCCGGCTGTTTCCGATAGAGATGATTTTATCTCAACAACCATAACACTGATTTCTGCCATCGATGTTCAAGAAGAAGGCCTATACACGATTAGAGTGCTGCTCTATACGGGGGGTGCTACTGACGCTGACAGGGAGCTACTTGACCAGCATGAATGCCATTTCGTTTTAGCTAAGAATTGGCTACCTACTGAAATGAGTAAGACGGATTAACAATGGCCCAACCAGTAAATATCTTGACAAAGAAACCCGTTGAAGACGCTAACTCCATGCACCATACTAATAACTATGGCGGAGGCGATGGCGGAGGTGACGATATGCTGCAAAGAGTGAAAGAACTTGAAGGTAAGGTTGCGACACTCGTTACTGATGTTGCAATCATTAAAGATAAACTTGCCACCAAAGAAGACATACAATCTGTTAAGACTGAACTTCATAAAGAGCTTAATGCACAGACCTGGAAGATCATAACCGCATTGGTCATAACCGTTCTGATAGCTGTCTTCTCAAGATATTTCATTAAATAGCCCGGCCATTGTACCGGGTTTTTTATTGCCCTTTCCGCACGTACTCAGCAGCATCCCGTAATAATCCCTTGTGAATCACGTTCCCGACAGCTTTACGCTTCCCTTCCAGAAATCCCACGATGTTGTCCTTGTTGATTTCAATCCCATTGTAAACCAGCTCGAACACCACACACCCAACTTCTCCAGCCATGAAGGCTACCCGATCATCTGCAGTTCATCACATTCCATGCCCATTCCTCTTTGTGGTGTTTTTAAATCGCATCATTTGTATTTAAATAAATAAAACATGTTAATTTACAATACGTTGCGTTGTTTTACACATTGAGTGTACTTTTGGTACTTTACATTATTGAACTATTGGTACATATTTAGTTCACCGGCATATGGCACATGTGCCGCAGCGGTCCGGGGATTCCTTAGGCAGTATCCCGATCCAGCGGGTAGCCGGAATGTGCAAGCCTCGTTTCATATGCACGAACCAGCGATTCACCATCGCGGCGATACGGTGTGACACCTCGGAAGAGACGAGGCCATAACAGGTAANAGCACTGNTGNTTGCGTTTCACACCTGGGCNNNAATATCCATCTCAGGCAGTGCTCTTTCCGTNGNNGNANNANATTTCCAGCCNGGCACCTGAAGCAAAGAANAGGCNGGAAATCNCCGGCTNGTTACCGGCNACNNCCTAATCACGTAGCCANCGTGGTANACCNGNAGTAGCTGTACCAGATGCTGTGTGTAGTCTTGGCGGTCGGCAGTTGTGAATGTCCTTAATGTCGACCGCCCATTTTACACAACTGAAAGCGCGTTCGGCATTTTTTTCTGAGAGGCCGCAGTCGTTAAATCAACTCAGGTGAACGCGCTCCCAATTGTGGAGAAGCTAACAGGCGGTTGCAGCCGCCCGTTTCACTAAGTGCCCTGGTTGGGTGCTTACTAAAACGAAATCCCTTTATTTTTTGTCGTCATCTGGCGAGGGATTAGTGCAACCAAAATTCAGCGGATATTTCCACTGGAGGATTGATGAACCACCTCGAATTTATTGAGAAAAACGTGAGGGAACAGCTGATTAAGCAAGGCTTTTCCTCTTCGGTGGCTCAGGGGGGGGGCATGGCAAGCACTTGATTTATATAAGCGCATGTCACAGGCCAGTAAGAAGGGTGCGATTTTCGACGATGTAATGAGGCACGCAAAAGCCTGGGCAGACAAACAGGTTTCAAAGGCTGAAGTTACCAGGCGGAAACGAACCTCCCCTAAAGACCAAGGTGGCCTCTTCTAAGTTGTAAGGCCAAGAATTTAGCGCTGTGCAGAGCGCATATAACACGGAGAAACTATCCATGACGAACACACAGAACGTCACCGAGTTACAACCACGCATGACCAGAGAGCAGCTTATTGACGCAGCTCGTAAGGCCGTCCCTCTCCTTCCTGCCGCTTACGGCTGGATGGTTAACGAACTGGCTACACGCCTTGATGTTACCAGCGTTGCGCTGTGTGAAGCGTTGGCTCAACGTAAAGAACTGGCTGAGCAGAACGTCACACTGCGTGATGATGTTGCCAGCTGGGCCAAAGAGTGTTACCGCATCGAAGAGCGCCACACCAAAACGCCTACCAACATGCACCTGCTGGAAGCTCAGCGAGAACTCCGTGAGCTGCCTCGTGTCGTCATTTCCCTGAATAATGAGGTCACTCTCTAATGGCTAACTCATTCAAGAAAATGACCACGTCAGGCCTGATTAAGCGTACCGATACCGGGATGTTTATCGCTCTTTCCGATATCCACGTTCGTGAAGGTTTTAACAAGCGTGAGGACGACGAACGCACCCGCCAGGCAGATGATGACCTGTTCAACTATCTGGTGAACGGTGGTTCTGTTCCCCCGCTGGAAGTTATCGCTCGCGATGAGGGTGGCGTGTGGGTTGTTGAAGGTCACCGCCGTCGTCGCTGCTATGCACGCTGTGCTGAAGCTGGAAAGCCAGTGGACCGCATTCACATCATGCCGTTCAACGGTAACGATGTTCAGCGCCTGGATCGCATCATGACCAGTAATAACCAGCTGCCACTCTCCGATATGGAACAGGCAGCAGTTATTCAGGAGCTGCATAACGCCTTCAACCAGACCACCAGCGAGATCGCAAAACTGGTCAACAAATCTGTGCCGACTGTTGAAAAACTTCTGCTACTAAGCACCGCTAACCACGATGTACAGCGGGAAGTTAAGTCCGGTACCGTGTCAGTAGATGTAGCTGTGGACCGGGTAAAAGAGTTCGGCGAAAAGGCCGGTGAGGTTCTTCAGAAAGATAAAGCTTCTGCTGCTGCCAAAGGTAAGAAGAAAGTTACCCGCAGCGTTATAGCGCCAGAAATTAGCGTTAAGAAAGCGCGTCGCCTTGTTGAACTGATTAGCCTGGCCGGGATAAGTGACACAGGCGTTATCTCTCTCGAAGGTTTGGCCCATGCAGAAGTCCTTCAAATTATCGATGAGCACAAAGCTATCGCCGCACAGCGTCATGGAGAAACATCATGATTACCGAAAAAAATAATGTTTTTTATTGCGACTGTGGATTTTCTTTTCAGAGAGGTCGCAGCGGCGCGCATGACTGTGCTGATGGTCTGCGCAATAAATTGGCTGAATCAGAAGCCAGATGCGCGGCGCTGGCTGCGGAGAATGCGGGGCTGAAGGCTGCATTAAATCCTGAGGTAATCCCAGACGCGGCAGTCGAAGCATTCACTGAAACAGCCATCATGGACCACGACTGGAATGAGACAAGCGAATGGTCATGGGTGGAGAACGATACCGATGTTATTCGTGCCGTACTTGAAGCCATCGAACCTGAAACCCCAGCGACTGACGCTTTCCTGGCTGAAGTGCGGGCCAGCGGTGTGGAGATGTTTGCAGATCACTTATCTGGCATGAACATCAGCGCCAGTGAAACCAGTGTGCGTGAGTTCGCCGACCAAATTCGCAAAGGAGTGCAGTCATGAGCAAGTCACTTAATTCACGTTGCATTCGTCGCTGGGAAGTTGAATTTAAAGGCCGCTGCGATTCTAAATACAGTCCGTACTGGCGTAAGCGTGACCTGCGCGGCTATATCCGTGAATGCGCTCTGACAACCGCAGATTGCATGATTGAACGCACTGCTGAAGATATGGCGCGAATGGATAGGACCGGTTCAACCTATGGCTGGTCACCTGAATTTGCAGAGTGGTATAGCAAGCATCGCGAAGAGTACAAACGTAAGGCCTACGCGCACCTCTGCTGTTTAGTCACAACAGAGGAAATCGACGAAGAGATTCAGAACGAGTTGGAGGCCTGGAATGACTAGCCGCCCAATGAGCAACATCGACAAACCAAAAGTAAGAACGACCACTGGAGCGACGGTAACGCTCACTATCCAGATTTCAAATGTTGGCTCTTGGGGGCCTGATTGCCAGATTGATCAGGTGTATCGCCAGGCACTTGTTGAGGCAAAGCGTCGAATCAGTGGTGCGTTAGGAGGAAGAGATATGCGGTTTGTTGGTGAGCCGATTGTACGGGCCATAACTACGGATATGGAGCTTAAAAAATGAGCAACATCGACAAACGCGCATTACGCGAGGCGGCGGAGAAGGCATTACCAGCGATGAAACGCCTGCTGATGATGCCAAACGATGAGTTGTTTGATGAGGCGCTGCTGAACGTCGATGGTGATGTTGACGCTGCGAATGCATTCAATCTTCTCACTGGACCGGAAACCGTGCTGGCGCTGCTGGATGAGCTGGAAGCCAAAGATAAGCAGATTGCTGAGCTGGAGAGCGACAATGCATATATCCGCAATCGCTACAAAGAACTGGACCTGTTAATCGGCAAAAACATTCTGGTAATGCAGGCTGCAATCATCGAATGGCAGGGTACTGGCGACGCTAAAAATGGCCTGGCATGGATTTATAACACGCTGTTTGGTCCAGGCGAACTGCCTGACGAATCGGAGAAAGATGCCCAGGCCTACTTTGACCGTAAATACGCTCCTCTCGACGAAGAACTCATGAACCTTCACCGCTGGTTCTGGGAACAAAGCGAAGCTGAACGCGCCGCCGCAGCCGGTAAAGGAGAGTGATATGGCTAACTTGCTCGACTTCCTCGGCATAGACTCACGGCGCAGCAGCATGACACTTGTTGAGTACAAATATGACCCCGGTGCGCATGACAGGTCCTCAAAGTATCTCGTAAGGCACACATCCAGCGTTAGCAAAACAACCCTGGAACAATACGTTACCGTAGAGCGCGACCGTCATGGAGCATTTAAACCTGTAGTCGCACTGGACGATTTCCCCAGTGGGCTGAGCGACAGAGAGTCTATGTTGAAACTTGCAGACTGGCTTCATCGTCTGGGGGTGGCAATCGAAGATAACTGGGCACAACCATGACCAGTAAACTCAAACAGCGTCGCTCGCGCCGCCACAAAGTCGATTTAGCATGGTGGAAAGCAGAAGCGCAGGACTGGAAAGATATCGCGATGGAGCACGCAGTCGAAATAGACAGGCTCCGTAAGCTGGTTATCCGCGTGCCGATGCCGGTTCTTATGCCTAAGGAAATGGTCAACCAGCTTTACCGTACTGAAACAAAAAGATGTCTCACATGCAATGATGGACTCAGAGGTGGGTGTTCATCGTGTGTGTTCTATAAATAAATACCGGGTGCAGCCGGTTAAGTGGAGAGAAACGCATGGCCAAGTTGATGAAGGCGAGCCAGTGGAAAAAACGAGAGTTTGAAGCAGGCTCATTACCAGATAATAGAACTATCAAGCGCTGGATAGAAAACGGCAAACTTCAGGGCCGTATAGTTGATGGCGCGATCCTGGTCAGCTCTTCGGAAAAGTGGGGAGTTGATTCAATGGTCAGTGAGATGGTTCGTCGGTTAATTCAAGAGGATTAACATGGCCGCAAGACCACGTAAAAGGGAGAATAGAAATCTCCCTGACTTCCTGCTTTTCGATAAAGCTACGGGTCAGTATCGCTTTACCCTCATAACTGGGAAACGTAAAAGTATTGGTACCGACCGTGTTATGGCCATAGCTATAGCAAAAGAGTACAACCTGAGAATGCGCCCAGAGACAGCACCATCTGTTGAGAGCTTAATCCGGGACTCTGGCGGCTTTAATGGTGAAGCTAAACCGTTTGCAGAGCATGTTGACAGAATAATGTCTCGCGCTATTGCAGATGAAAAACCATCACAAAGCACCCTGGAAGACTGGCGTAATGACGCGATCAGGGTGAAAGAATATTTCGTTGATATCTCTTCCTGTGACATTGAACTTGAGCATGTTAACCAGTTTATTAACCGGTACCATTCCGACTCATCCGCTAACGTTCAGAACCGCAAAGTCAGTTTTCTAAAAAAACTATTCTCATACGCAGTAGATGAATCGTTAATGATGGATAACCCGGCAAGCCGTAAAAAAATGCGAAGGGTTGATGAGAAGAAACGTAAGCGCCTTGCATTCGATATTTTTATTGCTATTAGAAATGCAGCTGAAACATGGTTAAGAACTGCAATGGATCTGGCGCTTCAAACAACACATGCACGCCTTGAGGTTTCCAGAATTAAATATTCAATTAAAGAACCAAAAAACGGAGTGTGTGGATGTGTATGGGTTGAACATCCTGAAAATGGTATCTACGGAACGTTATATATCCACCGGCAAAAGGTGCAGAAGAAAGAGGCATCACACGTAGCGATCCCTATTGGGGAGGAGTTGAAAAGAATTATTGAAGACAGCAGAGATAGTGTCGCAAGCCCTTACGTTGTGCACCGTATACCGGAGAGAAATAACAAACGCAGTAAAGAGGTTTCGCACCCTACCCAAGTAGCGCCAGATTATCTAAGCCGTTCGTTCTCCGCCCTACGTGACAAGCTTGGGTTATGTGACCATTTGCCAATGGAAGAACGGCCAACATTTCACGAGATAAGGGCTCTTGCTGCACACCTATTTGATAGTCAGGGAATCGACCCTCAGGCCAGGATGGCACACAGCGATGCTAAATCAACGAAGATCTATACAAGTAATCATATCGACTGGGTTATGGTTCCTCATGGTGAGATAAAGGCAGGGTAAGAAATGGTGAAACCACCCCTTAACTCATTGATGTATATAGCGCGTAAAATGCATAAAACACACTGTTTGTTTATACAGTTAAATTAGCTGCAAGCCAGAAACCATGCGGGAGTGCAGCCTGGTAGCGCGGTGTCATGGGGTGTCGGGGGTCGGAGGTTCAAATCCTCTCGTGCCGACCAAAAAACATATTAAAAACCAGCCTCTTATGGCTGGTTTTTTTATGATGATAATTTCCTAATGGTGAAACTATGGTGAAATGGTGGTGATACCTACCTAGATTACTGGGCAATTATCCTATTTAGCACGGTTGATGAAGAATGTTACCCGGCCTAGTACCTCTACCTCTTCCAGCACAATTCCCTCTATCGCTTCACCGTCATCAGTGATGAGTGTCTTACCCATAAGTTTGGCAAATTGCGTATGTCCGTCACTCAGGATCAGCAGTATATCGCCGGACTTTATTTTCGTGGCAGGCTCTACGACTGCAAACCCAACATCAGTTTCAAGAACCCTGCTCTCTGAACCAATGTTGCAGAGAACCGTTGGGGATAACGGGCGCTCGGCGTAGTCTGCCGCAGGTGATGCAAATCCCATTAATGAACCCTCCCCATGTTACGCAAGATCCAGTAGCGGTTATTGCTTTCGTCTGTAGTCTTATCAGCAAAGTCAGGCTGGTAGCGTTCGATCCACTGGTTAGCATCATGCTGTGTGAAGTACCAGTTTCTAGCTCGCAAAGCGTTAATAAAATCGTCTGTATGCAGATACTTATACCCATTTGGGTTCATTTGTATAGCCGTAAAAAAAGCTGCACGAATATCTGTTTGACGAGGCATAATCGGCTTCCTAAAGCAACAATTGACTGTATACATATACAGTAGTATTTTTATGAGCGTAGATCAAGCAGAGACATTTTCATACCTAAGGAGTGGTTATGTTTGTAGAACTTGTTTATGACAAAAGAAATGTAGATGGGCTGACAGGAGCCAGAGAGATCATCCTGGCTGAGCTGACGAAGCGGGTACACCAGATTTTCCCTGATGCCGAAGTGAAGGTGAAGCCGATGCAGGCAAACGGTCTGAATAGTGATGCCAGCAAAAGCGATCGGGAAAAACTGAACCGCATGCTGGAGGAAATGTTTGAAGAGGCCGATATGTGGCTGGTTGCTGATTAGCAGCTATTGATCATAAAATCAGCTTAACATAGATTAAGCTGTTAATTATCAGAACATGGAGGGTAAATTATGAACTATGACATCATAAATGGTCAAAAAGTGCCTCAGACAATAATTACTGAAAATACAGTATTAGCTGTCGAACACCGAGGTACAGTTAAAGTTATCAGTGGGAAATTGACAATAACTGGCTCACTTCATGGCACGTTGTCAGTTTCAGCTAACGCAACAGTAAGAATTTTGGGGTCGCAACATGGTACCATTTCCATCTCATCTGGAGCGACTGTTATCATAGAAGGTAACGCGTATGGTACTGTATCCATCTCTCGTGAGGCAACACTAGTCATCGAAGAGTCCGGCTTGCTTATGGGTACCTTAAACAATAATGGGATTATGGTTCTTCGTGGGGTTTACGGTGGAGCACAAAGCGGTTCTCAAAAAATAATTCTGGAAGGTAATGGCTATGTAAAAGAACCGAGAGTTATCAATGGGGTGCATTACTACAATTAGCGTTAGACTGTTTTGTAAAAATCACGACCACTGTTAAAACAATAACTTATTTATATATCAGTGAGTTATGAGAATCATCATTCGGACATTATCGGACAATAAAGGCCAATATAATGCCCCAAAACGCGCCCCCAGCACGATTTCGCCCCCAAATTTGCCCCCAAAATTCACACTTTTGCGTAGCTCCTTCCCGTTTCGAAACGCCGTGCTTTACCGCCTCGCTGACTTCCATCATCATGCTCCTGTTTCAAAATCATAGACTTTCGGTGCGCACCTGTTTTTTCTCCCTGCCCTATACTTTCAGTCTGACATCTGGCTGGAGGTTTCTATGTGTGGACGTTTTGCACAAGCCCAACCCGTGAAGAATATCTGGCATATCTGTCCGATGAAGCCGATCGCGACATCGCCTATGACCCGGAGCCGATTGGACGTTACAACGTGGCACCAGGTACCAAAGTCCTGCTGTTGAGCGAACGCGACGAGCAGCTGCATCTTGATCCGGTTTTTTGGGGTTACGCTCCAGGATGGTGGGACAAACCGCCACTTATTAACGCGCGCATCGAGACGGCGGCCACAAGTCACATGTTTAAATCGTTATGGCAGCACGGACGGGCGATCTGTTTCGCAGATGGGTGGTTCGAGTGGAAGAAAGAAGGCGACAAAAAACAGCCGTACTTCATCCACCAGACAGATGGTCGACCCATATTCATGGCTGCTATCGGCAGTACAAGGTTCGAGTGCGGCGATGATACAGAGGGTTTTCTCATTGTAACGTCTGCAGCTGATAAGGGCCTGGCTGATATTCGCGATCGGTGCCCACTTGTTATGTCACCTGAAACTACCCGTGAATGGATGCGACAGTATGTTGGAGGGAAAGAAGCTCAAGAGATAGCAACCGACGGTTCTGCGACTGCGGAGAAGTTTATCAGGCACGCAGTTACACATGCTCTGGGGAATGTAAAAAATCAAGGGGGAAAATTAATAGAATCAATAGATATCCAATCCAATACTTTTTAGGACTTGTACTTTTTTCAATCTAGTGCCATATCAATCGTATTTTTAAGAAAGAAATATGACGGGTATGAAATTAGCTTGAAAAAAGTGCAAGTCCTGAAAGGGGTTGCAATTGCAACCCCTTTCAGGACTTGCACTTTTTTCAAGCTAATTTCATACCCGTCGTATTTTTAAGAAAGAAATATGTTTGCCGCCATCGGACCACTGAGCCCATTTATGCGATAAAATTCAACGCGAACACCTGGTCTTAACGATTGGTTTTCGCTGTTATTTAATGCAGAGATATGTAGGAAAACATCTTTTCGGCCATCTGATGGGATGATGAAACCTTTTCCACTCTTGGAGTCAAAACTTTTGACAATTCCTGTCATTTTACGAGACAAATAATTTCCTTGTAGTAATCGAACTTCGACTATACAGGAAATTATTTTTTTAGCTAATCATCATTAAGTGGCCACCCAGATGGCTAAAATAAAATTTGCTTATTGGCCCAGTCCATGCCTTAATGATTTAGTTAGTTTGATACAAATATCAAATGTAACATTTCACAAGCAGTCCTCATAACAAGGCGCTATCTTTGATATCCCCTCCTTTTGAGTTCATACGTATTCTGATATACGTTTCTTATCATAATTTTGTTACTTTGATAGTCATCAAATGGAGTGTTTTATGTCATCTAAGATCTTAGGTCTGGTCAAGTGGTATAACGAAGATAAGGGTTTTGGGTTCATCTCCCCGCTTGATGGAAGTAAAGATGTTTTTGTTCACTTTTCTGCCCTACAGGGAGAGAGTTTCAAAACACTTTTTGAAGGTCAAAAAGTCGAATTTGCTATTATGGCAGGTAATAAAGGCCCTGCTGCAGCCAACGTAACGCTCTGCGATAAGTAATATTATCATTGGCCCGCGATAACGATGACGTTTTTACTGAGTAGACGGGCTCTTGATAAGGTAACTGAGTGTCATTCCAACAGGCCAGCATATTTTTTCTTTCGAACGAGTTTGCTGACCGATGTGATGAAGTGCAGGACTGCTGCACGAACAGTCTCAAAGCAGAAGCTAACTGCTTGTAAAATATTAAAGTGCGTAAGAGGTTAGGCAGCCTCCAAAAGCATCACTTTTTAAATTTTTTGTAAGAGAATGTCTTTAGAAGCGTTGAGTTGATTTAAACAAAGCGCTGCAGTAAGGGCAGACCAGTTGGGCCCCTTTTTGTATGCGATTGTAACTGTGCTCAGAATCTTTAGAGCAGTTTGGACAAGGGCATTTAACTAAATAATTTCGGCGGAATTGAGTGTTTTTACGTCCAGACATAGGCATCTCCTGTTTAAATGGACTGCCACAGTACACGTTAAGGCAAGACATTGCTTGCTTTAATTTCGGAAGAGACAAAAAAATCTATAAAGCAAACTCTTTCTGATAGTCTTAGATTGAAAAATCACGAACAAATACATGGTGATATATGAAAACAGTGATCGTTTTTTTTAATGGAAAACCGAGCAAAGTTATCACAGTACTTAAGGGTGTTACATCAATACGTGAAGAGTATCCAAATGGAGAAGAAATTAATCTTCAGATAATGTCTGCTGGCTTTCCATCATTAACAGGAGACCATGAAATTATCTATGTCGCATCAGATCGAGAACTTACTTCAGAGGAAATATTTGATGCAGCAANAAAATATTTNTAANATTCTAACTTTTAAGCNNTTNCTNTAGAAAACCGATTTACAACAGCATTACTATAATAACTATGCATCATTATTATCGCCTGCTTAACGTAGGCTTTTTTTAGNNGNCCATATCAACCTATACTAATCAAATNCNTCCNATCTAACATGCATGCTTACGTTTATTATTAACNNNACCACNAACCAACTCATTTACACTTATTTGTTCTGAGAAAAAGCTTCAACTTTAGCATTCAACTCTTTAATCGCCTGCAAACGATAGCCAAAAAACTCAACGGTGTAACTGCGTTACGACATTTATTCGCCTTCTCCAGCATGCGGTGTTTTCTCAGTAGGACGCATTTTTTGGTTGAACAAAGAATCGACCGGCATTTCCACGCGAACTGAAACAAAGCTATCGGCATTAACTGTGTAGTCAAGCCAGATACGAGGCTGCTTGTTTCTGTCCAGAGGGATTTCAAAGCCACCATCTGTGCCGCCCCATGCCGCATCAGCATTTAGCCCCGTGCAACCTTCAATCAGATACTCCCCCACTGAAGTACGGGTAACAACGCAACCTTCAGATTCGGCATTTGTCTCTGAGGTTCCGTCTCTGAAAATGTTAACGATTGGCGAGGCGGCTTTTATAAATCCGTTACTATCAATAGTCGTGTTGTTTGTATCCCGCGCAACTGCGAAATTGTACCAGGACTGAGAGTTTGGGTTGTAGACCTTGTAACCGAACCCATGCTTGCCATTGTTATCTCCATAAAATCCAATTAACTGCATCCGCGCGCCTTCATCGGCAGAGGTAATGTCCATCCATGCTCCGACCGCTCCACCCTCAACCTGACCAGTGATAAAACCTGTGCTGTTTTTCCAGTCAAGACTGGTCGGGTTTTCACCGGATACAAAACGCGCTGTCTTTGGTCTTATGGCTCCAATGTTCGTACAGGCTACCCACTCGTTTTTGCGAATCATAATTGCCTGCTCCCGTGCAGGGCCATAGACAGTACTCTGGTCTTCAAGAGTCAAGAATGCGCTCAAACCGACCTTTATTCATCGCCTTTATTAACTAGGGCTATCTCGGCTACACGCATTTTTTTGTTGAACAACGAATCGGCTGGCATTTCAACACGAACACTGATGAACTGGTCAGTCGGGATATCAATTGGGTCACGGTCAGAAAATCCATCAATGAGGTTTTGCGCGAACTTTGGTGCGTCTGAATGGGTACGGTGGAACGTCTTAACAAGCACAGAACCGTCAGCATAAACTTCGTAATCAAGCCATACCAGCGGCTGCTTATTCCTGTCTGTTGGGATCTCAAAACCACCATCAATGCCGCCCCATGCAGCATCAGCATTCAGCCCAGTGCAGCCTTCAATCAGATACTCCCCCACTGAAGTACGGGTAACAACACAACCTTCAGATTCAGCATTTGTCTCTGAGGTTCCGTCCATGAAAATGTTAACTATGGGTGATGCTTTCTTGATAAATCCATTTCCATCTACTGTGACACTCTTACCTATCATGCAAATTTCTGCTGCGTTGCTATATGCCCCATTAACCACAGACTGGAAAAAAGCTCTGCCGCTCGTGTCACCCATCCAGCGAGAAACAAACTTCGTGTTCGAAGGATAGGCTATATTGATGATTGTTCCCTGTTGGCTTCCGGGGAACCACGACTGTGGAGAGTTAGTCGCAAGAAAAATCGCGCGATCAAAGTATTGGTTGTAGCCATCGACCGTTTGAGCAAAGCCAAAACCCAGTGTGCCAAGTAACGGTACTTCACCTGTATCAGTACCAGTATTTTTGGTTGCTGCACTTCCCAAACCGAGGTTTTTGCGACTCTCTTCCTCAGTCGTCGCGCCGGTTCCACCCTGGTCTACAGGCAGCGCACCATTGGTCCCTTTCTGAGCCAGTTTACCGATGGCGGGGATGGTTACGGCGATGCCGTTGATTGTCACGGTGATGCTCTGATTGGCTGATGTAGTGGCGAACGTCTCCCACGCGCCAATGTTCTCGTCATACTCTTTGATGAGCTGCGACATCGCCTGCGCAAGTCCGTCGATAGAGACATTATCAGAAATGAGGATCCCGTATTTCTGGCCGCTGAGCGCTGGCGACGCAGCTGGCGTTACTGTCAGCGATGTTGCACTGTCCACGCTTGAAATCTGGAAAATTTGAACCGGAGTAGACAGGACGATGATCGTCTGGCCAGCACGAACCTGGCTGGCAGGTGCCGTCCAGTTCGAGCCAGTACCAGTTGCGGTGTTTCCGTTAATTGCGATGGTTCCAGAGTTATAAAGCATATTTTCTCCTGGCAATAAAAAACCCGCAGAGCGGGTTATAAGTGAGATTAAAAATCTGCGTCAGACGAAAGAGCCTGTTCCTCGCGTTATTGTCAAAGTGGGTGAAGAAATAGTTTTACCCGCCGTTCCTGTTCCTACGACTGTAATAGTTCCGGTTACTGTACTGGATGTTATGTTACTCACCGCATGCCTTACCGTTATCCAAAGACCACCTGTTCCGGCAGGTACATTGATTGTTCCAAAATCACGAATGCTGCCATTGATATTGAGGGTTATATTTACGGTAGTTGTGCCAGATAAAGAAGAAACGAAAATAAGTGCCTCAAGGAGTGCTGACTTCCCTAATAATGATGAAGACGAATCGGTAAAAGTAATTGTTCTTGATGCGTTCCCTCCTCCAGAAATAACGGCGTCACTGCCAATTCCCACGTTTGCTATATCACCGACAAAACTGGTTGCTTCTACAGTACCTTTGAAGCTTCCGCTTGTTGCATAAACAGTTCCACGTACGGTGACGTTATTGAACACTGCATAACCTGATTTATTGATGTGCCATCCAACATTGCCAGTCCCGTCCCAGGTTGAGGACTGGATATAGTTACCGATTTTGCTGTTACCGATCGTACCGTCACCAATCACCGTATCCCGGATAATCGTCTGCCCGTTCTGAATAACGAATGGGAGCGTAACATCGCTTCCTGCCTGGGTCATAACTGCGAAACGGTCAGCCAGGAAAATCACCTGCGACTGCATACCCGCTGGCGTGTTCTCAACGCCTATACCCATCCCGGCTGCGTACTGTCGACCATTTGCATCGACTGCAACCTTGATGTTGTACATCGCACTGAGTTCGCCGTTTACGTTCGCAATTGCCTGGGCGTTCGTGGTTATCGCAGCTGTGTGTCCGTTAACGGTCGCTGTGATGGCGTTTATCTGCGTGGCCGTGGCCTGCTGATAATTCGAAACTGTCTGGCTCAGGCTGTTGATGGATGCCGTGTTACCGTTGACGTTCGTCTGCAGGCTCAGTAATGCGCGTGCCGTTGCCTCCTTTTCGTTGACGATCACTTCGTCGATGCGATCCAGCTGCGCGCTGTTCCCTGCGACCGTAGCCGACAGCCTTTTGCGCGTGGCTACCTGCGCCAGCCCGTTCTGGATTATCGCAATTGCCGAGTTCTTCACGCCTCCTGTCATGCCGTCCATCGAAACGGAAATCTCATCGATTTTTACAGCAGCCTGCGCCAGACCGTCAGCATTCTCCTGTATCTCTTGCGCCTGCTTCTCCAGCTCATCGGCATGACTTTTGATGTCATCCGCCATATCAGCAATTTTTTCATTGCTGTCCACAGCGTTCTCGATCAGGTCTTTGAATGTCTCAGACCCCTTCATATCCTCCAGGATGGCATCAGTGATATCAGAAACATCGATGCTGGCCTGACCCCGTACAAAGTCGGTATACCCCGATTCATTACCGGTTCGGTCAACCAGCTGCGCGCGGTACCAGAAAATCTGTCCCGCCTTAAGCCCCATCTGCTGATATTTACGTTGTGGGTATGGTACATCGGCCAGCAGTATCGCATCGCCCTCCGTCCCCGTCAGGCTGTACTGAATTTCCGTCTTCAGCGTATCGTCCGTATTCGCCGGGAACGCCCAGTTCAGATCGATACCAAATACCACGTTTTCCGAAGCGATAAAGCTCACCGGCTTCGGCGGATTTCCCACTTTTCCGGTTAACGTTTTCTCTTCTGAATAACCCCATCCGGATGAAATTTCAGCAGCGTTAATGGCTCGCACGCGTACCAGATATCGTCCTGCATAAATGCCAGGAATATCGAAGGATGTGGTAGAGCTGCGCGGCACATTTACCCAGTTCCCGTCATTGCGACGCCACTGTGCCTCATAGGCTATGGCATTTTGAGCCTGATCCCAGCTGACGCGCATAGTCTCAACGCTGATGTTCTGCTGAACGACAGAGAACGAGTTGATCACGATGTTATCCGGCGGTGCCTGGTTCCCTGGCGGGATAACACTTATTGGCCGCTGGTCGATAATCGCGCCGGTATCAATCCGCGCATATTTGTCAGGGTCGTGGTATGCCGCAGCGATAGAGAATGTGCCATTGTTATTGTCAGACACACTGACAACACGGTACTGCTGAGCATAGAGTTCATCAGACTCCACCACCCAGACCGCCTCTGCCTCTGGTATCTCACTGTATGCCGTGGACACTGTTATAGCCCGACCGTTGACGCTCTGTATCGTCCGGCTCTGCGATGCACCGGATGGCAGGTTAACCATAAGACGATGACCTGCAGCTGCAGAGGAATCACGATCAAGGGTAATAACGCGACCGTTAACCGCGCTGATGCGGCCTCCCATTGCTTTGCCGGAAAGGAGTTCATCTGCAACGGCGATGATGTAACCTGGCTGCGGTATGTTACCGTCAAGCCCGACATCGAACGAAACCACACGATCCTTATTGTTGGTCAGAATCCCCCAGCGCCCTTTCCTGTTAGCCTCCGACTGTCGGGTGCAGCCGATGGCCGTCATTTCGAGCTGGTTAAATCCGCGGTAGCGTGCCACAAGTGCCTGTTCAAAAACTGGCTCCATCGCATCTGCGTAGGCATTATCCGGATCAGACCACGATACCAGCGCGGAGGTATATCGTGTTTTAGATGTGCTGCTCGCATAGTTAAAGCGACCGTCAATAACGTTTGCACGAGTGTAGCTATAATCAACATCGCGGGGCATATCCGCCAGCGCAACAATCTGATCACCGCCCCAGTATGTCATCCCCCTGAAGATGGCTGCGAAATCCCGCAGAACCGTATAGGCATCGTTTCTTTCCTGGACGTATACATTGCAGATATAGCGTGGCTCAGTACCGTTGCCGCCTTTACCATCTGGCACAGCCTGATCGCAGTATTGTGCGACCTGATAAAGCGTCCACTTATCTATGTTGGCTGCTGTGAGCCGATCACCCAGGCCGAAACGGTCAGTGACCACCAGATCGTAAAAAATCCATGTAGGGTTATCCGTCCACGCCCACTTAAACGCTCCCGTCCAGGTGCCGCTATAGGTGCGGGTTTCCGGGTCGTAAGTATCCGGTACGCGGATAACGCGACCTCGCGGTTCGCATGATATTTGCGGGATAGAGCCGTTGAACTGGCTTGAGTCAAATTCGATGTACAGCAGAGCAGTATTTGGATAACGCAGCTTCGCGTCGATGACTTCGGTGTAGCTCTGGAGCGTCATCGTATCGCCAATTTTCGCGCTGTTGGCATCTTTAGTCAGTTTGCGCAGTCGCACCGTCCAGGTGCTTCCAGCCTGAGGCAAGTCTATGCGGTGGCTGCGCTCGTAACCGGACGTCGTTTTGCCGGTAACGTTAGTATTCAACACCGTCTGCCAGGAGCCGCCATCGGTCTGCAGCTCAATGGCATAGTTAATAGAATAACCAACCAGATCGCCGTTGTTTTTCTGCTCGAACAGCGATGGCCACTTCAGGCGCAGACGAACTGCTGAGAGCTGCGTATTGGTAAAAGTATGAGTCCAGGCCGTATCACTCGAAACTTCAGTCCCGACGTTAATTTCGTTCTCAGTACCTGGAATACCCTGAATGTATTTTTGCGCCTGATTTCCCGGTCGAAACTCCCACGCTACACCACTGAAGTTCTGCGAGCCATCCGAGTTTTCCAGCGGCGTGCCGTCCAGGTAAATATCACGCGCTGTAAGTTTTCCAGCAAATTCCCCCTCTCCCAGTGCAATAAGTATTTTTGCCTTCGCAACAGACTGCAGATCATCTGGCTGCTCTGTTGGGGTTCGTGCGCTGGAACTGCCGCCCTTGCGGCCTTTAATAATGGTTTCAGTTGCCATATTGCGCCCATAAAAAAACCACCGAAAGGTGGCCTGAAAGAAGAGGAAAATTACTGTTGGTCTTCGACGTAGATCCCTGCGGAGATGATTGCGCCGCCGATAAGCCTGCGCCCGTAAAGTAGCGGTACCGGATATCCCTGTGCAGCAGTGTTTGTTACCCCACCGAACGCGTATGAAGCACGGTTATCTGCACTTTGTTTGCTGGAAAGACCTGATGGTTGAGGGGAAAGCATCTGGACAACGCCACCCAGCATCATGGCTGCGCCTAATTTTGCAGCACCATATCCAGCTACGGATAGTGCTCCACCTGAGAAATATCCGATTGCCACACCAACAACGACAAGGACAGCACCAAGAATCGTCTGAAGTACCCCTGCTTTTTTACTACCAATAACTACTGGTATGATGCGAATAACCTCGCCCGTAACAGGAAATCCGAAATCATCCTGTCCAATATTTTTCTTATCTTTAAATACCGCGTAGGTAAGCCCTCTGGCTTTACTCGTGATTAAGAACTTTTCTAATCCATCAATCGTTTTTGTAAGGGAGTTAATTGCCTCTGCTGTAGTGCTTATTAAACGATGATGAACCTTTCCATAGGTTTTCCCCAATACGCCGCCAAGTTCTATTCTGGTCATCACCTCTGTCATATTTCCCCCATGAAAAAGCCACCTAGAGGTGGCTTGTTAAATATTTATGTGGATATTTAAATACAGGATCTGGCAGCATTTGCCCAGTGGTCATTCCAACCTTTTGCAACGGCATATACCTTAATATCGCTGCCACCATTAATAGATTTATCAATATTCACTACTGACAGCGCACCGAAGATATCATCTGATGCTGTTATTTTATAACCTGACTCAGTTGGAATACTGGTACTGGACGAACGAAGTTCGACCCATTTTGGTGCAAGGCATCTATTAACCTGATCTACATTTTTAGCCGAGTGCTCGGAAAGAATAGGTTTTTGCGATTCGAGAGAACTCACAGAGCAGCCCGCCAAGCCAAAAATAAGCGCTAAGAATATCTTTTTCATTTTCATGCTCCTTTGAAATTTAGTAAAGGTTAGCACAGAGACTTATAGCGAAGAACTTTCATCGTTCTATCCTGCCAGTACCCACCGTAAGGCACTCGCTGGCTCAGATGACCGTACAGATGATGGAGAAGCATGTTACCTTCCAACAGGATCCCCGCATGGTTCCACTTCTTCGACTGCACCTGCATGATGACCATATCGCCTGACTGTGGTGCGCCGGTGAACTCCCGAAAACCACACTCATACCAGCAGTCCTGGTAGAAGTTGTCCGGATAGTTATCTTCCCACCACGGATAATCAACCCGGTAATCGTGCAGCTCGATGTCATGCGTCTGCCGGAAGTAGCTCATCACCAGTCCCCAGCAGTCGAAATGGCCGAGCACAAATGGGCGTTCCAGCAGCGGAAGTTCGCCGCGCGGCTGAATAGTGCGTAAATCCCCCTCTGGCCAGCTCACAATATGCCAGGGCAGCAGCGTGGCATCGCACTGGGCTTTGTCCAGCTCGCTCGGCTGTGTCGTCGCATCCGGATGGCTGTGAACTATCGCTGTCACCGTCCCCCAGTCCTCCGCCGTGGCGTAATCTTCGGGTGACAGGTGAAAATGTTCAGTCGGCTCTGCTGACAGGTTGCGGCAGGGAAAATAGCGCTCAACCCGGCTTTTCTGAGCCACTACCCCGCAGCACTCACGCGGATATTCCGCAGCGGCGTGAGCCGTGATGGCATCAATGGTTTTCTGGCGCATATCAGCTCCTGATAAGGGATGTTCCGGGGAAGCCGCCGAACGGCAGCTCGTTGCCGTCTCCATGCCGGAGCTTGCAGGCCGTCAGCGTGCCGTTACATTCGTCGAGCGACGGATCATCGACCGGATTATTGTGCTTATCGAAATAGCGCGTGCCGGCATAATCACAGCCATCACCGGTACGGTACTTGTTCCGGATGCACCAGGTACACAGCGAATGCAGCTGGCGCGTCGGAATCATCAGCCCCTGCAGATCCATCGGGCTGGAAAGTGTGAATTCCACAACCTCGTTGTTTTCACTGCTTTTTGCATCGATGTAAAAGACCTTCAGCTTTTCCTGAGTGGGATCAGCTGATGGGTTACCCTGGGGAAAATTTCGGGCATCCAGATACCGCGCCAGAGTGTCATGGATACTGACTTTGGCCTGCAGCAGATCGTCATACGCAAGACAGAGCGCCGTGATTGAGCTGTCCAGGTTAGCCACCGTCAGTTTAGGCTGCGGGCTGGTACCGTCCGTGGTCGCCTCAATACCTTCAACCTGACACGGCCAGGCTTTGTATTCCTGCCCCTGCCACCAGATGGATTTCGCCGGAAGTTTATTCTCATCCCCGCCAGCGGCTTCAATTTCTTCAGGTGTGTGTGCGATATTATGTGTGTGGAAGCAGAGCACATCCGACATGCCGAATACCGTGCCATCGACAGAAAAAAGCCGGACTTCATTGCCCGGCTCAAGTTTTTGATAATCAGCATGAAGACTCATGGTGCAAATGCCTGTTCAAACGTTGCCGTTACGGTTACCACTTTTACGTTTTTAACCACTTTTTTGAGGGTGTCAGCCTCAACACGCCACAGCGCGGTATCACTGAAAGGTGGAGTGAAAATAAATGACTTCACTTTGTGCCGACGAAGGAAAGCATGAATCTGGTTCGCTGTGTGCGGATCTCCTGAATATGAAAACTCATAGGTAAGCATTTCGTCATTCAGACCTGAACCGCTCACCTGGGCGTATCCATCACCAAACTGAGCCTTTCTCACTGTGTCTTTACTGCCGAGGGAGGGTTGACTCGATGCCTTAATGCCCCACGAAAATGTCTCTATCGTCATAACGGTTACCTGCGATTGGTCGCATTCCAGATGAGCCCACCTGGCCGGATTGCCTGAGCGATACCATCATTGACAGATTTGTTAATCACCTGCTGGTACGCCTTACCCAGCCTGTCACCGTCATTTTGCTGCTGCGATCCCCCGGAGGCATTCTCGACCGTCACGGGCGCATACACTCTGACACCGAAAGGTGCTGCAGCTGGCCCTGTACCATTGCCCCCAACAAGACCGCCAGTGGCGTAGCCTTTCATCATCCCGTAAAGGTTCCTGACGCCAATCCGGCTGGTTGCCTCTTTGGTGAAGACAAATTCACCACGGTGAACAACACCTGCAGGCTCATATTTCCCGCCTGAACCGGTAAACCCGCCCCCGGAAAATCCCAACGCCGATGTAGCCGAGCTCACCAGACCTGACATTGCCTGCTTCATCAGGATTTGCGTCAGCATCGATAATGTTGACCGGGTAAAATCAGCCCAGTTTGCCTTTCCGGTAGTGAGCATATCCGCCATGTTCTGCCCGATACCATCAAACGTACTGGTGGCAAACGACTTCATCTGGCCATAGGCATCAGCAGCGGAGTCGGCATAGTCGGCCCAGGCTGATTTTGCACCAGACAGCCAGTCTCCGCGCAGATTATCCTGCTCAGCGTAGTAGTTTTTGAGCGCAGCCAGTTCGTTCTGATAGCCCTGATCGGTTTCTGATCCACCGGCATTCATCCAGCCCTGGCGAAGCTGAGCTTCTTCATTCTGGCGTTGCGCAGCACGACTACTCATTGCCCCGCCGTCCTTCAGCGCACGGGTTTTCTCGCCAATCTGCGTAACATATTTCTGGGAGGTATCCTGCAGGCGGTTTAGTCGCTCCTGAGCCACTATCTGATCGCCGAGTTTTGCATTCAGTTCAGCCCGGAAGAGCACTTCACTTTTGCTGGCTAGCAGGGATTTTTCCTCTGCAGAAAGCGTCCGGGTCTTCGCGGCCTCTTCCAGAACCGTAAAACGGGACTGCTGACGCCACAGCTCCTGACGCTGCTGGCTGATAGTGTCATTGATCCCCTTATGCTCCTGCAGGGTACGCAGCTGCGCTTCCAGCTCCATCGTCTGGGCGCTGGCCGTATCGGTTGCACGGGTACCGGCAGGTGTCCTGACTGCAGGGGTTTTCTTCGGTTTTTTGAGGGTGTCTTCGTACTCTTTTTTCGCGGCGGCCAGGTTGATGTTGTAGTCAGCCTGGAGGATCCGCCCCTCTTTCAGAGCCTTATTGAGCTCGCTCTGCCTGGCCGTGTATTTCTCAAGGGCAGTCTGGGTTTTGGCATAGTTCGCCTGCGCCTGCGCGGCATACTTCTGACGGTCAGATTCAAGCGTTGCTTCGCGCGAAGCATTCTCCTGCTTTTCCTTCTCAATTCCGGCCTGACGCTTGGCTTTTTCAAGCTCAGCTCTCGCCACCTCGCGATCATTCCAGTAGAGATCTCGAGCCTGCGAATTTACATAGCCATCATTTTTACGCAGGTTCCAGATTTCATCAGCCTTTTTAAATGCGGCTTCGGCTTTTGCCACCATCTCCTGGGCAGTGTCAGGTCTGCCAATATCAAGTGCGGCATCCCACATTGACTTGAAGGCGCGCTTCAGGGAATCAGCTGAAGATTCAATCGACCCCATATTGTCGCGGATGGCTTTGGTCTGATCGTTGAATCCGGCAGTAGCAGCCTCGTTAGCCGCCTGCAGTGCGCCAGCCTCGTCACCCGCACGCTGCAGCTGTGCCACATGGGCAATCTGTTCGGCCGTAACGTTGTGGAACTGCTGAGCCATCGCGATCAGGCCAGATGTAGGGTCAGTAGTGAGCTTGCCGTATGCGGCTGCGACTTTCTCCACCGGCACGCCGGAGGCATCAGTAAATCGCGCCACCGCCTGGCTCATTTCATCAAAGCGTGAACCCGCGCCCACCCCCGCGTTGATAAGCTCGCTCAGGGCTTCGCTGGTCTGATTGAACGTCAGCCCCGCTGCCTGGCCGTTTCGTGCCAGTACCAGCATGCGGTCGGCAGTCAACCCGGCAGTGTTCCCTGACAATACCAGCGTTTTGTTGAAATCAGACAGTGTGGAAGAGCCATGGTACCATGCGTAAAACAGCGCACCCGTTGCGACGGACAATGCTCCAATGCCAAGCATCATGGGGGAAATTGTCCCCATCAGCGCCCGAAATGTTGGAATAATCCCGCCAAAGGAATCCTTAACCTGCCCGCCCTGCTGAAGCAGAATCAGCCAGGGGTTCTGGCCGCCCGCCAGCTGCGTCGCCACATCGGTAAACTGCGCCGGAAGCATACGCATCGCCTGGGTATACTGACCGACAGAAATACCCGCCTTACGCGCGGCATTCTCCTGGCGGCTGAAGGACTGCTGGATCCGTAAAGCTTCGTCATTTGCCGCATTGCCGGTCTGTTTTAATTCTTTTTTGACGTAGTTGAGCTGCTCGTTAAATTTCGTCGAGTTAACGTCAAGGTTAACGACCAGATCACCGACTGCCGTCTGGGCCATAGCGCACGCCTCCTGAAATACCTTCAGCCTTCGCCATCAGCGTATCGTCATCCGGATCATCGATGTCGATGGATTCCGGTTCAGGGGAAAGAATGCTGAAACTGTCCGGGGATAATTCCGGATCGGCAAAAAACAGGGTTGAGATGGTGTAGAGCAGGCTGGAGAAGTGAGCATCCAGCTGCACATCATGAAAGAAATTGTCCCGGTAGAATATTTTCCAGTCGCCGTATTCTGTTGAAGTCATGCCAGCAAGCATGGCGCGCCAGTCAGGGCGACCGAACTCACGCGCCAGTTTCATGGCAAATTTCAGCTCACTGGCGAGGGCTTTTCCGCAGTCACGGGTTCTGCAGGATCATTACGCTCTTCGTCTTGCTCTGTCGGTTCATCAGTTACAGGCGCAATCATGCCGGACAGGAGTTTTACCTTATATTCTGCTTCGGCAATGAGTTCAGTCGGCCATGACTGCATGACTTCATCCTGAATCTTCACGACTTCCGCCACCGCGTTTTCTCCCGAGCCTTTCAGTGCGTGGTCGTGCCAGAGCGACATCGCCACGAGGTATGCCCCGCTCTTCACGGTGAGTGCAATGGCCGCCTGAAAATCGCCCTCTTCAACTGCTTCCAGCTGCTTCAGATATTCGAGGTGTTCAATACGCTGCAGCGCCGACAGCTGGAACAATGTGACACTGCTGCCATTACTTTCAAGCAGTTCGCTTTTTAGAAACATAATTACTCCGGGGAACGGGGCTCACGCCCCGGTTATCAGGAAACAGTGACTTTGCAGATCGCCACAAAGTTACCGTCATTGCTCATGACGATGATTTCGACGGTACCTGCCGCCACGCCGGTGATGGTCAGGGTATTACCGCTGACGGTGACCGTTGCTTTGGAAGGATCAGAGCTGGCGACACGGAAGGATGTGTCTGAAGCACTTGTCGGCAGGACAGATACCGCCAGTTGCGTCGTGGCAGCAACCGCCACAGCTGCGGTAGATTTATCCAGGCTGATCCCCGTGACGGCAATCGGCGGTGTGCCGCTGTCTTCTGCCAGCGATGGTTTGCCATTATTGGTGATTTTTACCGTGCGGGTCATAACCTCTTTGGATGAAACCGTCTTACCCAGGCTGCTTACCCAGCCTTTAAAGACATCGACAACACCATTCGGATATTTGATTTTATATCCTTTCACGGTGCCTTCATCGAACCATTTCACCAGGTCCTGCTGACCGGAATCCCCCGGCATCCATGCCAGCGTCAGGTTGGTTTCACCGGCTGATTTCTGCCCCTGCATCGTTGATGTCCAGTCGGCATTCTTATCATCGATGTAGGTGTCATCTTCTGATTCAGCGGTCAGTTCACCGGGCTGCAGGTCTTTAATTTTTGCCAGACGCAACCAGTCAACGTCTGAAAGCGGATTGGCGTAGGGATCGCCGGTTCCGGCGTAAACCCAGAGAGTGGTACCGGCACCTTTTGTCGGTGCCAGCGGATTTGGTGTGGCCATAGGGTCCTCACATTTCGTAAGTAATGGAATATTTCAGGTCGGCAGAACTCCACAGCGCCATATCGTCATCGCGCTGGTAGTCGTAACCCTGCTGAACCATTGTGTTGATAAGGGATTCAAGCCCCGGAACCTCTGCAAGAACCGGGTACACTCGCGTCTCCATCCAGTCATCCAGCTCAGAATCAGGTACCTGAGCCGCGAGGAAGACTTCGATATGCAGAGTGGCCTGCCAGCTATCGGCATCCAGCTCTTCCCCGGTGTATTCCGCATCGGTCAGGTAGACGGCAACAGCCGGAAAATCACCCTCTTCGAGCACTGCAGGTCTGCCGTCAAAATAAATGACGTCAGTACCAATCGCGCTTTCCAGCGCGTCAATAATCACCTTGCGGATATCGCTGTGTTTCATCGTGTAAGAATTAACCTGAGTTGGTTGGTAAGGGATGCCCGGAGTTCTTTGGGCATATCTGACTCCATGAGCTTCGGCAGTTCCTCTTTAAATGCCGAAGTCAATGGTGCTGCCAGAGGGATGCTGACCACTTCAATGGGGTAACGGGGTTTTGACGTTCGCCTCATGACATGCCAGCGACCATTTTTAAGTTGCTGGATAAAACCGCCCGGAAAACGGAAAGGCCCGATGCGCAAAACGCTGTTAGCCCCTTTCTTGTCCCGTTTTCTGCGGGAAAGTCGCACGCTGGCGGTACCGAGTTTTATGGCCGGTAAATTGCCACGGTTAACACGGATAAGCGCACGGGGTTTATTAACCGTCGCACGCTTCACCCTGGCGCGTTGCTTTACCAGTTTTCGCGGTACGCGGGTATCTTTTGAGACGACGGCCACACTGCGGCTGACGGCCCTGTTTGCCACGCGGTTAACGGCCTGTGCCGATGCGCGTGGGACAGCCGTTTTACTGATGCTGTTAAGGTTTTCTATAGCCTGTTCAAGACCTTTTATGGACATAGGCGCTCCTTAACGGCGGCGCGAAGATGCAGGTGGAGAGCCGTTACTCAGCCAGATATGACAGGAGCCACAGTCATCCGGGCCAATACGTTCAACCCAGAATGGCCGCCCGTTAATCGTCAGCGTGTCCATACGCTGTAACTGTCTGACCGTGGCGGTCTCCACAAACAGGGTAGGACTGGTACCTTCAACACGGATCCCCGCACCGGCATAACCAATGTTTTCTGGATCATCGAATACGCCGTTGAGGTTTCCGCCTGATAACACGCCTGATGTTATCTTTATCTCGATGCCCATCACGCCGCGTATAGTGGTATCCGCGCGCGATATGGCCTCGTCAAAGAGGTTATCGAAATCAGCCATGCGACCCCCGTCAGACTTCGCGAGCCAGCCCCTTCGCGATCAGCTCGTCTGCATCCTTTTCGGATACGCGGATAATCGCACCGGGTTCAACAATCGACACCGGTTCGTTCCGCGTGGCATGCAGGGCATCGATATGCAGGGTGGCCAGTGTTTCAACTGATACCAGTTCACCGGATGTAGTGGTTGTGACGATAAGATTGACCGGGGTATTTTCGCTTTTATTACCGTCCTCTTCGCTGCCAGTGATTACGGAAGAGTTCAGAACGCTACCAACCGTCACGGTGTCACCATCCAGCTCCTCTTCAAGTTCAGCAATACGCATCGTAAGCTCCTGAACAGTGCCGCTGGTGCTGACTTCACGATTTAACTTCACACCAAGCTCATTAAGACGAGCGATCAGTTTTTCTTTCTCTGTCATGGAAAATACTCCAGAAATGTGGCCCGACAGGGCCACTGGGGGGAAGTTATGCCAGCTTGACGGACACGAACGCGTCCGGGTCTGGCAGCAGCATCAGCGGGGCTGACTGAATCATGGTGAACTCGCGCGCCGGATCACCTGTCTGCACCCAGTTTTTCGGGTAGCGTGTCGAGGCGTTAATACCTTCGCGCTGGGCATCGGCATCAAGAATGCAGCCATAGGTACGAAGGCCACGGGCCTGGGTGTTCCCCAGCACCATCGTCAGGTCAGGCAGATAGTTCTTTTTGGCGTCGTTTTCGATGTACTGGCCGGAGTACACCACGATGGCCACATCGCCATACATACCTTTGTAGGAGACTGCCATGCCGAGGTCTTTCACGGCAGTTTCCAGCTCTGAGCTGGAGCCACGGCGCGTATCCAGCTTCTCCTTGACTGCCTTGAAGGAACGGAATAACGCCCAGCCCTTCGGATCGAACACGATGATATTGACCACGCCGCTGGCGTTGAGCGCGTACGCTTCAATGTCATCGGTCGGGTCATACGTTTCTTTGTCGCGGGTTGACCACGCTGCCGCGCCTGCCTGAGTGATGTTGTTGCCGGCGCTGCGGCCCATATCAACTTCAACCGGCTCAAACGCTTCCCCTGTCATGGTGTATTTACCACTGAGGACGGCTGCAACGGCCTGCTTCTCTTCTACCTGCGCAATCGCCAGTTCTTCATCTTTCATGTTCTGAAGGATGATGCGACGACGGCGATAGGCAGGGTCTGCCAGGTTCTGTGGATCTTCATCCGGCAGGCGGCGAAGGGTCATCTGCGGGTTAACTTCGTGCTTAGGCTTCACATACCCCGGTGTGAATTCCGATGTGCTGCCGCCACGGGAGCGGATTACTTTGCCTGAGACGATTGGCGAGACGTACAGCGCCATATTGACCATGCCAGGAATTTGCGACAGGTAGACCTTCTCTGTATTGAAGGGATAGGTTTCGCGGAAAAAGATGCGCATGAAGAGCGGATCGAATTTGAATTTCTTCTCATTGACCGCCAGCAGCTGAGCAGTGGTATAAACGGACATAGATTTTTCCCGTAAAAAAAGCCGCATATGCGGCTTTTATGAATGATGATGGTTGTAAAAAAGTGGATTAAACGATGCTGATAGCTGTGCCGGCGAACGCGTTACGCTTGATATTTTCGTCGGTAACCGCTGATGGCCAGAGCACATCTTCAAGGCGGAAAGAACCCGATTTATAAAATGCCAGCTCTGCACTGTTCTGGTCTGCGGCAACAGCCAGAATTCCCACGGCTGTGCCGGCGTGAGTGCCGTCCCAGATGGTCAGCTTGCCGGAAGTGGCATCCAGCATGATCGGCGTCATTGCTGGCGTAGATGCCGTCAGTTCACCAGGACCATACGCGGTGTGCGCCGGGTCGCTGTTACCGAGCGGCTGGTTATGTGTGAAAACTTCAGTAATTGCCATGATAGCCTCTTAAACAGGGGTATTTAACAAATCGTCGCCGGCTTCAGCTGATGCGCTGCCTGCTGACAACGCGCCAGGTGCAGTTTCCATCAGACGATCCAGAGCGGTATCGGTGCGCGCCTGAGCACTTTGCGGGGCAGCAGCCAGAATGCGCTGTGCGCTCTCAACCGTCATTCCCGGCGTTTCAGCCAGTGCGCGCGCCTGGGATTCTCGTCCCTTCGCCTCTTCGCAATTCAGGATCCCCATAATGCGACCATTCTCTGCAGCGACGGCTGCTGAGACCTGAGCACTCACATCTACAGGAGCTGTAGCGGTAGCGGTAGCCGTTGCCACTTCAACTGTGGTGACTTGCCCGGTCGATGCGGTAGTCTGGGCAGGCTGAGTTTCAGCCGTTGTTGCTGATGGCTGAGTGGTAGCAGCGGATGCCGTGGTTTGAGTCATATTCCCTCCGGGAGTCATCATTTTTCGTTTGTTAAGTGCATCGCGCATGACATTCAGCGCGTCAGTGTTGTTAACAAGTTCATCCGCCAGCCCGTTATCCACGGACTCCTGGCCGGAGAATACAGCTGCTTCGGTGTCCAGCACGGCCTGCACGGACATGCCGGTATAAGCGGAAACCTTTTCGGCAAACATCAGACGGGTGGCATCGATACGCGTCTGAAAATCAGCGCGAACGTCTGCCGGTAGCTTTGCGTAAGGGTTGCCGTCAACCTTGTGATCGCCGCTATAAATCAGCGTTACCTCAACGCCGTTAGTTTTTAGAGCGGTACCATAGTTGCTGTGCGCCATCATGACGCCAATGGATCCGGTTCTGGCCGTTTGCGTCACAAGCCGTCGCGATGCCGAGCTGGCAATAAGCTGCCCTGCACTGCAGTTCATGTCATTTGCCAGCGCCCAGATGGGTTTGATATCGCGCATACGGGCAATAATGTCGGCACAGTCAAACGCCCCGGACACCATTCCGCCCGGCGTATCCATATCAAGCAGAATGCCGTCGACACCGGGGTCACTGATCGCCTGCTGCAGGCGAGCGATGATCCCGTTGTAGCCCGTCATGCCGGAATAAGGCTGCAGCGACCGGGTTTTACTGACCAGCGTGCCGGAAACAGGCAGCACCGCGATGCCGTTCGTCACCTGATAACTGCGTGATGGCTGGGGGGCCATGTCTTCATCGTCGCCAAACAGCGCCAGCGGTTCAGCAATCTGATCGGCACCAAGCGTTATGCCAGACATCGTATCTGTCAGACGTGTAATACCCATCTGACCTGCCAGCGCGCAAAAGAAAACCCGCGCATAGGCGGGTTCAATCATCAACGGCTCATTAAAGGCCATGCTGGCAATATGCGGGAGATTACGCAGCTCGTGCGCCATTTTGCTCCTCCTCGTTTGATTTTTTTACACCTGCCTCAAAAGCGGCAGCTGCCCATGCCGGTGGTTTCAGACCCGCAGCACGACGCTCCATAGTTTCCCGTACCTGCTGGGCAAAAACCTCCTGATAATCTTCTCCGCGTTTAGCACACTCTTTCTCATACGTGCTGAGGCCCGCTTCGATGAGCATGACGGCTTCCTGCACCTCTTTCAGCCCGTCAATTGCCATTCGGCCTGAGCCGATCCAGTTGGCATTGCCCCAGGCTGTTCTCGCTTCCGGGAAGCTGAATCGGGCTTTTGAAGGAAGGATGACCACGCGACGTACAATGGCCTCTTCAAGCCAGCACAGAAACATCTGGCAGGCCTGTCTGGATGCCACAAACTTTCGACGCCCCATGAAGTACGCCCAGGACTCATTAGCGCTTGCACGCGCAGTCGAGTAACTCATCTGAGAATAGTTTCGTGAAAGCTGCTCATACGACACGCCCAACCCTGCGGAAATATAACGCAGCAGGGATTGTTCGAACGTTGAATAGCCGTTGTCGGTATCCTGCGCTGACTGAAGGTTCAGGGAATCCCCTGGCATCAGGTGTGGGACTTTTGCGCCACCGAGGCGAACCGGTGCGGCGGAGTAATATGATGCCATTTCACCCAACCAGCCCGTCAGTTTGCTTTGTTGCTCTTTATTGTCAGCGCCAAGAATAAAGTCCATCGCCGTCTGGGTATCCAGTTCACTCTCGATGGTGGCTGCATACATAGCTTTCACTATCGCGCTCTGGAGCTGGGTATTTTGCAGCGTATCGAGCATTTTCATCTGCTCCATCACGCTGTAAAACACATTCGCCCCCCGGGTTTGACCATCCTCCAGTGGTTCAAAAACATGGATAAAAGAGGGTCTTCCCCCTGGCAGTTCCCGTGGTATATAGGTCCAGTTTTGTGCCATCCATCCCGGATAGCCGTCGTCACTGACGTAATACCCCAGCGCAGCACCACTATCATTGATTTTTACGCCGGCACGACAGCTACGGGAATCACCGATATTGTTTGGATTACTGATGCGTTTCGGACTGACCATTTTGAACTGGGTCCGGAAAAGCCGCGTTGAATCACTGTCCCATGTCGCCTGCATGCATAATTCGCCGTTAAACGCATGCATGGCAACACCTTCACGGATCATCATCGTAAACGTTCGCTTGCGCTCGGCATCAATCCCACAAAAATCATCCTCGGCATACTCATTCCAGGCAGCTTCCACATCCCGCGAGAACGCTCGTGAATCCTCCTCATTAATGCCAAGATAACGCCAGCTCGGTCGGTAACTGAGTCTGAAAAAAGACCCGACAATATGATCCTGATGAAGCTGAACGGCGTTTGCCGCATAGCCATTATTTCGTACCAGATCGTCAGCCCGTGCATTACCGCAAGAAAAGTTGGGCAGAAGCGCCGCATCTGCGCTTTCACTTGGCGGGTTCCATGCCCGTAACTGTCCACCAAAACCTCCACCTCCGCCATGATATCCGGCGTATTCCCGAAGGGATGTTTTACCGTCAGGCCCCACTAATGATGGTATTTTCATACATAAAACCCTGCCGGCCCCCGGCGTCGTGAAGTGGTACCGACCTGAGATTCAAGATCAGCAATGTACTTTTTAAGTTCGCTGACTGAGGTAGCCGTAAATTCTACCCTCCGACCGTCTTTTTGTACTGTTGCCACGCGCTTTCCCATCATAAGGTCATGCAGCGCAGTACGTGCAGCCTCCAGGTCAGCCTGTGTCGCCATTATTCATCTCCCGCTAATGCCCTGGCGTAATCCGCCAGAGTTTTGTTATTTTTACGACCACTGTCCTCTTCCATCAGACTGACCAGAAGAGAATCCAGATTGAGTTGCCAGCGGGAGATACTTATCCGCAGAGCCGCCAGTGCATAGACAAAGCAGTCAAGCGCCTCATTTCGGCGCTTTTTGCTGTCCCAGACGATTTTTTTCTTACCGTCTACCCACTTCTCAACCTGCTCTTCAGCAGTCAGTTGCTGAGCCTCGGCTAAATCGTAGATTTCAGGGTTATTCGGGAAGTGAACCGCACCCGCAAGGGGTTCATTACCTTCAGCCACCAGCGTGAAACGGTTATAAATCTGCTCTTTCGCAGTATCAGTACCCACTTCAGTCAGATAAACGCCGTTCTTGTTACGCTTGCGGGGCATGTTTGCTACGGGTTTACCGTAAACAGATGCGCCTTTAACAGGGATCACACGAAACAAACCATGCTTTTTCGAGCGGTTATAAACAATCGTCGGATCAATACCACCGATATCCCAACAGATACGGGAAATGAGCATTTCCACACCATTCAGCCTTGAATAGGTTTTATTGATCGCATCGTCTACCCTGAGAAGCGTCGCTTCATCATCATGGCGGCCCATAATGATGATTTTGTCGATAAGCCAGCTTTCCTCACCCGGTCCCCAGCCCCAGACACGCATTTCATAACGGTCAAGCTGTGAGTCGATCCCTGCCGTAAGGTAGACCACCCGTTCTGGTAATGCAGCGCCGAAATGTTCTTTACGTTCGGCCATGACTTCCGCATCCGGCCGATCACCAATTTTCGGCTCCCAGGTCTCGCCAAGTGTGGTATTCACAAAGGTTTTACGCTTGCCGGTATCCCCTTTGGTTTTGCTCCAGTCTTTGACGATTTGTACCCAGGTAGTGAATGGACTATATGCTGTCCAGATATGAAAGGTGACGCTATCCGGGGGATCAATTTCAGTACCAGATGATGAGAACCAGTTCAGCCCGTCCCGTGTCCAGATGCCCGTTTCTTCGCAAATATAACGGGCTTCAGAAAAATCAAGCTCCTGCTGCTTAATTACACAGGCATTATGCTCGCAAAGGTAAAATACACTGGCAGGATCACCAGGCGTCCACTTAAACCCGAACGGGGTCTCTTTATCACCAAATTTCAGGTACTGCTCTTCCCCACAATGTGGGCAGGGAACGTGGAACCGCAAAAAGTGCTGAGATTCCTTCGCAGCACGCTCAATCTGGCAGGTTCCTCTGACTTTCGGTGTTGATCCGCGAATAGACTTGGGCCAGACAGACCCTTCAATGCGCTTATCTCCAAGAAATGTCGGGGATCCCTCTTTCTCTATATCTTCATCAAAGGCCGCCAGCTCGTCATAGCCCGCCACATCGACGGATTTCTCGCGGTAGTTTTTCGCAGCCTTTCCACCGAGGCACCAGAATCCGCGCCCATTAGAGAAACGCTTCATACTGAGCGTGTTGTCACGGTGCTTTTTGCCATACCAGGGAGCAAGGGATAGCAGCGTTGGAATATCACGGATTGTGGGTTCGACATGAGACTTCATGAAGTTTTCAGCATCGCCGTCAGTTGGTAACCAGATAAGGGAGTTGCGCTGTTTATGCTGAATGAAATATGCATACACCCCGAGCAGCATTTTTGAATAGCCAACGCGGGCAGACTTCACGACATTCACTTCCCGGATATAGTCGTTGCCCATCGCGTTCATTATTGCCCGCTGAAATGGCAGAGTTTCCCAGCGGCCTTCCTGGTAGGCAGACTCTTTCGGGAGATAGTAGTTATCGTCTGCCCATTCAACAGCTGTTTGCGGCTCTGGCCGGTACAGCGAACGGAGCCCCGCGCTAGCAGAGTGCCGCAGCCCCTTAACCTGACTGTTCGATATATTCACTCAGCAACCCCGGTATAATTTCATCCAGCGCAGCTGCTTTGTTCATGGCCTTAATGATGTCCTTCTTGAGGAAATCAATATGTCGGTTCTCCAGCTCCGGGAACCGCCGCTGAACCGACAGAGGGATCCCATCGAGAATACTGGCAATTTCTCCGGCTATCCGCGACAGCACGAACGTGCAGAATGCGGTCTCCACCACTTCAGCGGACTCTTTTGCATTTTTAAGTTCCTGAGCGTCGGCCTGTGCCCGGGTCAGGCGATGACGTTCATATTCAATCGTTCCGGGATGGAGGTCTGACTCTGAAGCAATGCGCAGATCCTCAACCTCTTTCCGCAGTTTTTCATTCTCAATCGCCGCATCACGGGCACTGTACCATTCGATCGTGGCTGCAGAATCGTAGAGAACCTCATTCCCCTTACCGCCTCCACGAGCAACGGGCATTCCCTGATCCTGCCAGTTCTGAATAGTGCGAACACTGACACCGAAAATCTCAGATAACCGTTTTTTGTTAACTTCCATGCTCACTCCGGGCGAAAAACAGAGAAAGGAAACGATAAATGGAAAATTACCGTTTTTAAGGCCTGATCGTTTCCTTTCTTTTGAGGGGGTGTTTCAAGTAAAAACAGAGAGATAACAGGAAGAAGAACGGAAACGGCAAAAACCAGAAAATTTTCATAAATAGCGAGAATCTGCGCGGACGCCGCCCCGTGGCAGGCCACCCCGCCGGGAGGACCCATCAAATAACATTGATTATCATTAGTATTTGATTAGGAGTGTTATGTGAAGCGTGCATAAAAAAGCCACCAGCGAATGCCAGTGGCTCAGGATATGATGTTCGGCTATTGACTGGTTCAGGATATAAAGTCGTCACTCCCCAGTTTGTGGGAGCCATACCGCGCTTCATAGCCATCGCCCAACATCCCTGCTTTTGTCTCTGCAACGTCTTTCGTCGCATAAACACCTGCAAGGTGCCAAGGGGCATTACGAACTACACCCCAGCCTTTAACCCAACCGTCATTATCAATATCAGGTTTCAATCCTTCTGCAACAAACATATATGCCTCCTTTGGGTACCCAGAGGCATACTATTCAAAGCAGGCAACAAAATAAATATTAGCTCTCAAGGCTTGCGGTAATGCTTAGGTAATGAAGGTCTGGCCGGCTGTGTTCAATAACAATATCGCCCGTCCCTTTCTCCACAACATAGCTTCGACTATAAGAGGAAGAGCACTTGCCCGACACTGTATCTTCAACCAGCACCATCCCTGACTGAATAGCCCTAAAAGTTACTTCCGTTCCGTAAACAATTCCATCTTTCCACTCCTCAAGGCGCTTCAGCGTTACAGTTAGCTTTGCCATAATCCCTCCCATGTTGAGCATTATCACAGGCACTCAGTGAATGCCTGTGATAATGCTCATGGTGATGACAACAAAAAAACCGCCCTGAGGCGGTTACATTCAGCAGTTCAGAATATTATCGATGAATGACAAACAATGATTTACATCGAGGACAGAGCAAGGGCTGTTCCTGGCGTACCTTTGTTGTCGGATGATTAGAGTTATGTCCGCATATCGGACAAGTCACTGTTGTTTTGGTCGCTGCTTCAACACGTTTAAGTGCATAATCGAAGAATGACATAATATACCCCCTCTAAGAATAAGGGTTATCATACCACGACCGGTTACTTTTTAACCGAAAAGACCTTCATCAAAGCACTAAATCACTTAGCCCATAAACTGCTCGCAGCATCAAAATAATCGCAATAAAAATCAATTCAGTGAACTCTTTTTTGAAAATTAAAGCCCACTATTGCGAGCTTCCGTTTTGTTTTTGGCAGTTCGCCTGCCGCGCTTTGTTATGCGCCAGGATGTCTTTCTGCGTCTGACCGTTCATAACGTCGATGTCGTGATCAGTCAGGTAGATTGGCTTTACCCAGTCACATCATCGATAACCACCATCAGTGCACCGGCAGGTGTATGCTTCTGATGCTGTTCCAGCGCGCACTAGAACGTCGGTCCGGTTTGGGTTGTGATTACAATCCGTGATGCTGAAGCGCAGACAGGCACAAACGGGACACCATCAATAGTGACCTGCATATAAACTCCGTAACTTAATACCCTTACAATAGAGCAGCCTATGGTAAAGGCAATAAAAAAACCGCCCGAAGGCGGTTGGGAGGAGTTAATCGTTATGTGTGTAGCTTTTCAGCATTATTGACTGAAAATCATCCAGCGACATTTCGTCTATATACTTACCTGTAATGATGATTTTCATTCGCCCCATCACATCCAACCCGCCAATGATACGAATTTCGGCTGGATACTTCGTACTGCTCCTGATGTAATCAATAAGGCTATTTATGAACTCTTCCTTACCATACACCGCGAAGCAGGGCGTTCCACTGTGCATAGTCTCCAACCTTCCCTCAAGCATTGTGTTGCTCCGCAGGAAATAGGTAACGTTGAGTCTATGTCGTAAAGTAAAATAAGCCTACTGTTATTAGGTCATTTCAGTCCTGCGATTTAGCTCAATTCATGCTTCTAATCCTTAATCGAGATAGAAATCGTTATTCAGACGACGACGGTTCGCGCTGCTGGCATTATGCGGGCAGGCAGTAGAATTGTGACCAGTTACACCGCAGTAGCTACAGCGAAGATTTACCCGGCGAGCGCTGCCACTCCATGTATGCGGGCAATTATCACGGGTGTGTAGGCCTGAACCGCAAAAGGTACATCGCGTGTAACTCATTGGCTCACCTTCTGACAGTTCGCCTGCCACGCTTTGTTATGCGCCAGAATGTCTTTCTTCGTCTGGCGGTCCATAACATCGATGTCGTGATCAGTAAGGTAGATTGGCTTTACCCAGTCACAGGCAGTATCAACCACCACCGGGACGCTTCCACGTGTCACGCAGCTCGCGATCAACATCGTCATCAGGCATATGGTTAACAGTCTGCTGTACATTGCTGGCCTCTTTCGTTGCTTCTACCCGGCGTTCGGCTACTGCTTCAGTAGCAGCGGCCTTGTCTTCAGTGCGCTGCTGGTCTGCTTTCGCTTCAGCTTTGCTTATGCCGCGTGAATGACCTAACCCGAATGCGCCAGCGATAGCAGCAATCACTGCGGCAGCCAGCCC